>QFCH01001771.1_pt1 | contig 40885 bp, 43 predicted proteins | sample 5346071 | NCBI WGS metagenome assembly QFCH01 (sample SAMN09062255, study PRJNA434731) | Human gut metagenome, whole genome shotgun sequencing project. | isolation source: stool timepoint B chromium assembly | host: Homo sapiens | collected 2015
TCTGCGCGATCAGCTCCGTATTCCCCGGATCCAGCTTCAGAAGCTTCTCCACATCCCTCAGCTGACTCTGCGTATTCCTGATCTCTGTATTAACCCCTTTCAGGGCAGTCTGTAATTTCGTGGTGTCGCCGCCAATCTCGACAGTGATCCCCTTAATTCTGTTCCCTGCCATACGGCTCACCCCCTAAATTCCATAAAAAAGGCACAAAAAAAGCACCTGCCATCCTGACAAATGCTTTCATCATTATTTTTAGTTTTTTCTTTCCTGAAACCTGGAACTTTAAATATGCCTTATAAGTTTTTTCCAATATTTTCAAGTTCTTTTATAGAATCCTTGTCTTTTGCAAGTTCATCACTGGCTGTTGCATAATATGATTTTTGGAAAATCATATCCCATGAAAGATATTTCGCCATGCAGTCGAACTGTTTGTCAATTAACTCATACTGGATACTGTCCACTGGGGATCCTCCCACAACGATTGTTCCAACTTTTTTATTTTTCAGCTGCAAACCGCGGCAGTAGCACTTATCAATGATAAGTTTCAACTGCGCAGACATTCCCCACCAATATACCGGAGTAGCAAAAAGAATCACATCTGCAGCGGTAATTTTATCAATCGTGGGATTTGTATCATCCTGATCAATACATCCTTTATAACATTGACAGGCCCCACATCCCTTACAAGGTGCTATATGAAGTCTGTCTGATTGGATGATTTCAATCTCATTCTTTTCTGATGCCCCTTTTATAAATGCATCAATCGCCGTCAGCGTGTTTCCCCTTCTGGCACTTCCGTTAATAATTACGATTTTCATGTATGTTTCCTCCAGCTTCTGATTTCATGAAATCATTATACCTTTTTTCGCTTATCCTGTCATCACATTTCATCAGATCAGAACCTGTCGAAATCCTCCTGTGTGGCAACCTGTCTCCATCCCTTATACTCATCATTCCTGCTTTCCACAAACATATCATTCACCATGCCAATGGTCAGCAGATCCAGATCCCGGATGGAAATCCCCAGCTGCACACACCGGAGAAGAAACAGGGGAGTTGTCATTTCACGGTCTGTTGCATGAAGTTTTTTTTAGCCTCCACATCCGTCTTAATATTCATGCCCCACAGCTCAATCAGCTTCGGCAGAACCTGGTAAATACTGAATGTGTTGAACTCATCCAGCCAGTCCTCCGGATTATCCGGAATGGACGGATCTGCATGCTTCGCCATCACATATGCAATGTTCTCAAACATCTCAAGGGAAAACAGATCCAGGGAGGACTTTTCCGGATCCCCGTCCCCGATACTCTTTTCCAGCACAGATAAATCCTTGTAGATATCCCTCTGAAATTTAATCCTGTAAATACGCGGAATAGCGGCAGATGCCTTAAAAGCAACTGCCTTCCCGTCAATCTCAATCTTCTTCATCATGCTCATATCTGAATCCTCCTCAGCTCAGTGCTTTTCCATTTCCAGCAGCATCCACAACAGACTTCCCACTATCAGATGCCTGCAAAGAAGCCTGATCCGCGGCCGGCAGATACACCGACTTGTACCAGTCTGCATAAACAGTTGCATCCGTAGTATTCCCTGTCTTTGCCTTCACCTTTCCATCCGACAATGGCGTAGCTTTAATGGTCAGTGTTTCCGTCTGCACTTCCTTCTTCTCCTCGTTGGTCTTGCCCTCGATCTTCGGACGGGAAGCCGAACAGTTATACATCACGTGGCGGATATGGCGCACATCCCCGTCAAACTCGAAAAGCAAGGCAAACAGTGCCAGCTCTGCATCCGAATTTTCAATCAGAACTCCCTTGGAATCCAGTTTCTCTCTCAGCACATCCGTTCGGAAACTCTCCGGAATCAGTGCAAGTTCCAGATCCCCGTCATAGCCCATATTGTTGTTGATCACATAGTACGCAATACCGTCCGCATAAAAATTCTCCGGTTCCCCGTTGGCATCCAGGGACAGTGATACGGATCCCGGAAGCGGCACTGGCGCTGCATAGGACACCGCCCCGTCCTCTCCGATCGTCAGTAATGCGTAATGCGCATTTTTCAGGTTATACTTCACCTTGTTATTCTTATCAGACATATTATCCCTCCATCATTTAACAAATCATTACAGTTCCATACTGTACAGCACCTCATACAGCTTTTCGCTCTGGATCCAGGCCTCCGACTTATTATAAAAAATCCCGGCATCATCCAGAACTGTTTCCACTAGGGCTTCTGCCCCGGAATCCTTCCGGTCCGTGTAAAGTTCTATCCTCACTTCACTGATCCGGAAATATACCCGTCCGTCTGCCGAAAAATTATCACTGCCGGGAAGCAGATAACAGATAAACGGCGGATCCGGGCTTTCCCCTTCCGCAAAATGGTCATAGGCAAAAGGAAAACCAGTCTCTTCCAGCATCCCTGCTAGTTCTTCCAGTGTCATATGCTTTCACCTCCCGCCATCACCTCAGTGCCTTCTCCACTTCCTGTTCCAGAGTCTGCGCAGCCCGTTCCTCCGCAGGCGCAATATGAGGAAACGCCCTTGTCCTGCCGCCTTTTCTCAGCGCATGACCGAACTCCAGCAGATGGGCCAGCTGGTACCTGTTCCTGGAATACACCACGATTTCCATTGCATTGGCAGTTTCCTTCGTGGTCTTCGCCGCCCAGCTCTTTGCGTAGGCACCGGTCTTCACAGGGGCATTCTCCTGGATATCCTTCCTTGCCTGTGCCCCTGCCTTCTTCACTGCTTTTTTCATATCATCCGCAGCAAGCTGTGCATACTCTTCCAGTCCTTCCATGATCACATCTGCCATCTGGCTGACTGTACATCTATCTCCTGCCATGTCTCACCTCCGGACCTTCCTGCATGTGAATTTCAGACACTTCTTCTTATAATTCAGATGATCCACATTCACAATGTCATACACCTGATCCCGAAACAGGATCCTGTGGGTAACAGACCGGATGCCTGCAGTCTTTTTACAGTACCGCACCGTCACAGTCATTCCCGCATCTTCCACCACAGTCCCTGCGGTTTCCGCTTCCCTGGAACTGGCAAGCCCTTCACCGCCTATTGTTGCAAAACAGCAGTAATCCTCTGTCCACTCATTCCTGTGATTCCCGATCCCGTCTTTCACAACAGAACACTTCTGAAAAATCACCTTTTCATTCATCAAAGCAATGTCCATTTGTTCCCACCTGCCCCGTCATTCCTAACGACTTGTCTGTCTCACCGGCATTTCTTAAAACCCCGGCTCTCTCACTCCGAAAAGAAGATTCCGCAGATCTATCACCAGCTGATGATGATCCGCCTCCTCCCTGTGTTCGTACAGATACGCCGCTGCATACTGCACAGCAATCTTCGTACCCTGCAGTTTTTCAAACTCATCCGCATCCGCAATCCTTGCCACATCCATACAGATCTGTTTCCCCTGCCTGATCAGATCCCCGATCAGCGCATCATCATCCTCAAAATCCACACGCAGGTAATTCTTCATCTCATCCACTGTCACTGCCAACTGCATCACCTCAAAACAGAACCGGCAGGCCTGTACTTCTCCTGCCGGTCCCCTTATTCAAAAAATCAGTCTGCCTTCAGTTTCATAATCTGCACGGCTTCCGGAAGAACCAGTTTTCCGTCCACACGTTCCTTTGCAACAAAACCGATCATTCCGTTGCCTGCAAACAGTTCATTCAACTGCTTAAAGGATCTGTTTCCACGGTCACCAATGTTGTAATAGCTGTAATCCCCAAAAGCGATGCCGTCCTTCGGTGCATAGGCAGAAGTCTCCACCTTATATCCCAGAATCCTGTCCGGTTCTCCTGCCTGGTAAGCCGGCTGCCAGATATAAGCACCGTTATTGTCCTTCAGCTTTCTAAGGGAAGGCAGTGTTGCATCATTCATGATAAAGGATGCATTTTTACGGTACGGACGTTTCAGGCCATACACCAGATCCAGCATGTCATCTGATTTCAAAGCCGCAGCCAGTGTATTCAGCAGGTGCCCGCCGCCTGTTCCGTCAAAAATACCTGTCGGTTTCCCTGTTCCGTTTCCGTTCAGGAAGGCATCCTCTTCCGCATTGGCAAGTGCCTTTCCAAACTGGACAATGATGTAATTTTCCAGATTAAAGGCATTGTCATAAAGCAGTTCCTCAGTTACCTTGATTGCCACATGAAGCTTATGTGCATCCAGAATCTTCTGGTCAAAGGTCGCATCCCCGAAAGTCAGCGCCCCGCCTTCCTCGATCCAGCTTGCTGCCGGCTTGGTAGCCGCAATATTGATCTTATGCTCCCCGGAAGTCACGATTCTTGTGGCAAGACGGCGCATGATGTTCTCTTCATTCAGAACATCAACCAGTCTTCTGTCATACTCTTCCGGAACCAGATAACCCCCATCGGCATCCACGCCCTCCTGAAGGGTATTGGAAACCTGGCGGAAGTTACTTCTCAGTGCATTCAGCATTGCCCTGCGGTATTCATCGGAAGCACGTCCTGTCTTTGGCTCACCCTGGCCACCTGCATAAGGCTTCCCGGTCAGCGGCTGGTTTACCGGCTGGTTCAGGTTCTTTTCCATTTCCTCTGCCTTGCGGTGGCGGTCAATTGCCTTTGTCAGATCCTCAATTTCCGATTCCATTCTCTCATAAGTTGCACTGTTCTCCGCAGACAGCACCCCGTTTTCATTCTCATGGGTATCCACAAAATTCTTTGCAGCTTCCCAAACCTTAGCTCTCTTCTCCATTAATTCCTGAATCGTCATAATCCGTATCCTCCTCAGATATATTTTTTGATAAAATTTAAGCGTTCACGCAGATCATCCGCAGAACGCCCTGTAACATTCGTATTCACTTTCTTCTTTTCACACCTCTGGCAGGCATTCTCCGCCGCCCCGAAACATCCATTACAGGGATCGTCCCCCTCAGCACTATTTCCATTCAAGCCGATTCCCGCCTGATCTTTCACAGATTTTCCAGTCTTTCCATAATGCCTCTCCAGCTTATTCATCAGTGCATTATTCACTGCCCTTCTGGAAAACATTACGGAATCAGACGTCCCGTTTTCTGTACGGCCAGCACCTGGATCTCCATTTTCGCCTTCACTGCCCTGCTCCTCTTTCTGGAACAGGATGTCATCCGCAAAGCCAAGCTCCACAGCCTTATTCGCATCCATCCAGGTTTCCGCATCCATCAGATGTGACAGCTTCGCCCTGCTCTGTCCCGTTTTCCGTACATAAGCATTGATAATGGATTCCTTCACCGCATCCAGAAGTTCCATAGCCTTCTTCATCTCTGCATGATCGCCCCACGCAACCGTGGCCGGATTATGGATCATCATCATGCTCACCGGACTCATCCACACCTCGGTTCCGGCCATTGCAATGACAGACGCAGCAGATGCCGCAAGCCCGTCAATCTTCACCGTAACCTTTCCCGGATACTCCGACAGCATGTTAAAAATCTGCGCTGCGGCAACACAGTCCCCGCCCGGACTGTTGATCCACAGGGTAATGTCCCCTGTCCCTGCATTCAGTTCATCCTTAAAAAGAGCCGGCGTGACATCATCGTCAAACCAGCTGTCCTCAGCAATAACTCCGTTCATGAACAGGATCCTTTCTTCAGCTTCCTGTCCGTTTTCCAGATTTATCACTTTCTTTTTCCAGTTCCAAAACTTCTTCACCAGTATCCTTCCCCTTTCCAGATCCGGCAAAGATACCGGCATCCTGTAATTTTGTCATATTTCCATTGATCAGATACAGATCACCGCCAAGCTCCTCCGGGATCCGGTCCATATTTTCCAGTTCCCGGATATCATTGGCACTCATCCATCCGTTCTGTCTTGCTGTAGCATAACCATTCATCCTTGACTGGTAATCTCCCCTGAGCAGGCCATCCACATTGAACTTAAAGAAATACTTCTTCTTTTCCTCCGCGGACAGCAGAGCCCTGACCATTGCCTGTTCCCACCGGCTCACCCAGGGATCCAGTGTATACTTCACAAACTCCAAAGACTGCTGTTCAATATTGCTGAAACTGGACTTGTCCAGATCCCCGACCATATGCGGCGGTACCCTGAAAATCCTGGCAATCTCATCAATCTGAAACTTCCTGGTTTCCAGGAACTGGGCTTCATTCGGTGCAATGGAAATCGGCGTATACTTCATTCCCTCTTCCAGGACAGCAACCTTATTGGCATTGCTGCTTCCCCCGAAAGTGGACTGCCAGCTCTCCCGCACCCTGCCCGGATCCTTCAAAGTCCCCGGATGCTCCAGCACTCCTGACGGAGCGGCACCGTTGGCATAAAACTTGCTTCCATACTCCTCCGCAGCAATGGCAAGCCCAATCGCATTCTTTGCCATGGCAATAGGCGAATATCCAACCAATCCGTCAAACCCAAGCCCTGGAATATGCAGCACATCCATCGGATGCAGACGTACAATCTTTCCATTCGCTTTCGGATCTGTCCCGGTTCTGCCATCCACATCATCCCCGTCATAAACCAGGTACTCATAATAAAGCCTGCCATGCTCATCCCTGTCCACCGTCATCCTATCAGGCATCAGCGGATAAAGAGCCACAATTTCACCCTTTCCATTCCGGATGATCTGACTGTACGCATTCCCCCACAAAAGCAGATGCGTCATCAAAGTCTCCCGGAACACAAAAGAAGTCATCTCCGGATTCGGCTCATCATGCAGCAGAAAATAGAGCGGATGATCCACCGCCTTTTCCTTACCGCCATTATCGTTATACCTGTAAAACTGCAATGGCAGCCCCGCCACCGCCTCAGAAAGAATCCTCACACAGGAATATACAGCAGTCATCTGCATGGCACTCCGTGCGTTCACTCTCTTCCCAGAAGCCGTACTCCCCATAAAAAATCCATATCCGCTTCCAGCTGTGCTGTTAGAAGGAGCATCCCTTCCCCGAAATAAATTACTGAAAAATCCCATACAGCCTCCTTAAAATACCAACAATCCTCTCTCATCGTAAACGCTGCCACTCTGCCCTTCCTGACGTATACATCTATCAAGCGCCATAATTGCGGCAACAATGCCATCTATCTTCTCCTTAGATTTAGCTTTGGTTACTTTAATATTGCCAGCAGGATCTGTGTCAATAACAACGTTACCTGCCATCCATCTAAGCACTGGATTCCCACCGTGAATAATTCTCCCCTCCATCAGTAAGCGATAGAATTCTTTCGTCGGAGCCGACATTGAAGAAAATCCCTGACCAAAAGGAACAATGGTAAAACCTTCGCCCTCCAAATTTTGAATCATCTGAGTCGCATTCCATCTATCCACCGCTATTTCCAAAATATGATATTTCTCTGATAGGTCCATGATGAACTTTTCAATAAAATCGTAATGAATCACGTTTCCCTCTGTAGACATGATATAGCCTTGTTTTTCCCAAATATCATAGGGAACTGAATTAGCTTTCACTCTTCTAGGTATGGTTTCCTCAGGAATCCAGAAGTACGGCAAGAGCACATACTTTTCATTTTCATCTCTCGGCGGAAATATCAATACTAAAGCTGTAATATCCCCTGTACTTGAAAGGTCAAGTCCTGCATAACAGTCTCTTCTTTCAAGTAAAGCTGCATCAATTTCTTCATTTCCTCTCATATATATCGCATCAGGAATCCATGCAACTGTTGAACTGACCCACATATTGCATCGAAGCCACTTGAATGTGACCTCATCAGCTGGATTCTGCTTTGCTTCCCTGTATGCATCTCTCAGTCTTTCAATATCAACTGTGTATCCAAGAGAAGGATTGACCTTGTACCAATTTGCTTCATCTTCCCAATCATCATCATCTTTAAGTCCGTAAACCACAGGATAAAAGGTCGGATCAACACGCCTTCCCTCCAGAATATCCACTGCTTTTGTATGAAGTTCATACGCAATGGAATGTCTATCATTACCAGCAGTTGTGATTATGAAATGAAGCGGATTTTGTCTTGCATCTGACGAGCCCTTAGTAAGAACATCATATAACTGCCGGTTCGGTTGAGTGTGAATTTCATCAAACACCAGTCCTGAGACTGAAAAACCATGCTTTCCCCCAACCTCAGCTGACAACACCTGGTAATAACCGGCATTACCGTAATTGACAATTCTTTTTGTAGCTCCCATTAGTTTAGACCTCTTCATCAGAGCTGGTGACATCTCAACCATCTGTTTTGCAACATCAAATACAATAGATGCCTGCTGACGGTCAGCTGCCGCACCGTACACTTCCGCACTTGGCTCATTGTCTGCATATAATAAATAAAGAGCGACAGCCGCAGCCAATTCACTCTTTCCTACCTTCTTACATATTTCCACAAATGCAGTACGAAACTGCCTGTTCCCATCCGCTTTTACAATTCCAAAAATGTCTCTTATGAGCTGCTCCTGCCACGGCAACAGCCAGAATGGTGTTCCGGCCCATTTGCCTTTCGTGTGGCAAAGATTCTCAATAAAAGTAACTGCCCTGTCTGCTTTCTTCTTGTCATAGCGAGAAGTAGGCAGCATGAACTGGGAAGGTTTATAATTCTTAAGCTTCGGATATCCCTTTGGTCTTGGTTCCTTTGCCATTAGGAATCACCCCCAAGCAATGCCTCCATCTCATCTTCCAACTCCTTACCCTTTGCACTACCAGCCACAATACGTGACCTGGATGAAGGCGTAAGTCCAAACTCGGATGCCGCCTGCAGCATCAGCTTCTGATTGGTATTTGCAATACCAACCCAAGGTGTCTGCTGCTGATATCCTTTATCCGTTTCAAAGGTCGACCCCTCAGAATCTATATGCTCCTGCGCTTCCTTCCATCTGGCATAAGACTGGCAGTATGCAGCAAATGCCGCCATATCCACCTCGGTCAGAACTCCCATCTGGTTCATCAGATCCGCAAGTCGTTCCCACTCTTTCTTCGCCTCTGGAAGCAGCCACTCCGGACAGTCAGGCATTCCCTTTGCCGGAACTGGCTCTTTCGTATTCAGTTTTCTTTTACCTGGATTACCCTCCAGCTTCTTAACCGCTGTAGGCTTTGGCTTTCTTCCTGCCACTGGAATCCCCTCCTTCCTTAATTTTCTGCACACCCAAGAAATCAATTTCTTGGGTTATCGCGGTGCTCGTCAAATGCTCATGCAAGCATGGCATTTTCCTTACTACTCGTGTAAATAAAAGGACCATGTATTTCTACACGATCCTCATGATGAATATCTATATGTATTTTAAATTTCCAGTTATTAACTCATCTATTTTCCCATCAAATATCTCTTCAAATACTTGCTCACATGGTATCCTGCACATTCGCCTCTCTTTTGAAGTATCTTGAACCCTGAATGCTGTTTGATCTTTTCCTAAACAAGTATTCATATAAGAATCGATGTATGGCATAGCATCCTCTTTCGTAAAGCTAATTTCTTTTTTCAGCCTTACAAACGATGACAATACACTAATACATCTAGCTCCACCTATACTGATTACACCATTTCTGGCATTTTTATCATCAGAACAAAAGACATAGATTTGTTCACCGAACTTCAAATTCAGCACTTGCAATAAGACATATGACTTCAGTTCTCCGAGATTTTGTCCCTCGCCGATAGTGTCACAATCATCTTGCAGTTGCTTCAAAAAATCTTCTCTACTTATACTGCGGCAGTCCATTTGAGACACAAGAACAAACTTCTCTTCAAAATATCCATCTTTATATGCATCGCACGCAGTTTTAAGCATTCCTGCATATGCGCTGATAGCCCATTCACCATAGACTCCTGATAATTCATCCAGTATCATTTCATCGTCATACATACATATTGATTTTGATTCAATTTTCGACTGAAACCATTCTGGTGCCCCAGCTATATTGTGACGCATGATTTCTACTTGAATCTGTTTATGACAATAAAAGCAATAACCTGGCATTGCCATAATTTTGTCTATTAATTTATTATGATCATCCTTGCGTATCAAATGCATCTTGGATATAAAGTCAGTATCCAGCAAGGCATATTTTTCATTTGCCATATACTCACCTTATTTTCGATTCCGAAATTCCTTTCCGATTTTTTCCAAGTATGCCCTATCAGATTCCTCTCTACTATCCACAAGTAATTCGTGTTCAGAGTTAAAAGCCAGATTATCCAACAAACTTCCATAGCGGAGTAAACTTCCACTATTCTGCTGCCACTGTTCTGCTTTTCCAGTCAATTCAATTCTGATTGCAATGCTTTCACTTTTTTCTTGATAAAGATTTCTGGCCTTCTCTTCTGTAATCACACCGCTCTCTACTAAGCGCAATACAACTGCTTTGTAAGGAAGCGCAAACAAATCCATAAGAATCAGCACATCATCAATCCCCATATTCTCTTTTGAGATTCCAAACATCTTAAACTGTTCTATCACACTGGCATCCGGCATCAAAAGCAACCCTGCAAAAGCATTTGCTTCAAGATCTTCCTGCGTAGCTGCTACTTCATCAACCGTTTTTGAATCCAATAAAGAACCTGATGTAATAGTGCTGGTATTAATATCCTCTGCATAGCAATGAATATGATATAACTCATGTGCCGTTGCAAAAATCTGCTTACACATTGGCAGTTCTGTATTCACACACAAGAAAATCGTACCCTTCTTCACAAAGGTAAACGCCCATAATTCATCATCCCTAAATGGATAACGAAGCACTTCAAGAGCCAGTTCCCTCTTACGTGCATAATTTGAAACTATGCCAAAAATAGATTCTCTAATAATGGTATTTCCACAGTAATTTACAGCAAAAGCCTTTGATAAATCATTTATTTTTTCAAATTGCTTCTCTTGCTTATAAAACAAGTTTTCAAAAAAAGTATCTCCCATTATGCCTCCCAAGGTTTCATCATAGCCATACCATTATCTCTAACTCGACTATGGAAAAGAATCATGTTTGAAAGCTTATCAGCAATATTAAGTGCTTCTTTAGCTTCCTCTGATTCAACTTTTCCCATGAACGCATGAACAATATCTGTATCAACAGAATCTCCCTGAAGCTTGGTAAGTTCTTCCATCTTAACACCCAAGAACTCTGCGATACGCTTCAGTTCTATCGCATTAATCATTCTTGAACCATTAAGCATCTTACTTATTGTCTGTTTATTTGTCTGCAATGCCCCTGCCAAATCTATTTGTTTTCTATTCTGTTTTTTAAGAATTGCTACAATATTTGCAGCTATCATGGAATTCACATCAAACATATTAACTTCCTCCAATCAACAAAAGTCATTCTACCTCATGCTTATTATATGTCACACACGAATTAAAGTCAATATTATAGTTACCATTTTATATCATTTTATTCATTTAGTTTCCATTTCAGTTACTGCAATTCTACGATACCCCCTCTTCCATTTCGCGATTTTGCACAGAAGAGGGGGCGCCGGTCTTGTAGTCTAAGGCCTGCGAAGATTCAAATACCCCCTACCCTTGCTCCATCAGAACCGATATTCCTTAAATCTATCCTCGGTCATCGTCTTTACATTATGATGATGTTCACATAAAGGCTGCCAGTTCGACCTATCCCAGAAGAGTTTCTGGTCTCCACGATGCGGAACGATATGATCCACGACGGTAGCCATAGTAATATGACCTTCCTCATAACACTTCACACAGAATGGATTGCTCTCTAAGAACTTCCTTCTCTCACGCTGCCACTTAGCACCATAACCACGCTCTGCCGCATGAGCTCTGTCCTTTGTATGTAAAGGCTTATGTTCCTCACAATACATCTGACCATGCGGAATAAGTGCTGCACAGCCAGGATGTTTACACGGTATGTTACTTCTATAAGGCATGTGCTCACTTCCTTCCATAACTCGAAAACAAGTTTTCTCGTTGTCGCGGTGCTCCTCAAATGTTCATGCAAGCATGGCATTTTCATCGCTACTCGCGCAAAAAGCCCCGGAAGTTTTTGGCTTCCAAGGCTCTGCTTTCATCGTACACTTTCGACACTATCATATTAACATATATGCTTATGCCATGTTGGGACAAAGTGTGCCAACCTTATTCCGGTACAACAAAATTATTTAGTGACGATGCATGAATACGATGCACAGTTCTGTATGACACATTAAGCTCGTAGGAAATATCTTCCCAACTCTCGTTTTTCAGATAACGATATTTCAAAAGAAGTCTTTCCTCTGGGTTCTCCATACTTTCAATCGCCGCATTGATTTCTGAACGTATGTCTACCAATCTGTTTATCTGTGCATCAATCCTCTGCTCATAATCCCATATCTTTTCAATGGTCTTTATAAACGGCGCTTCCAGATTTCTATTCGGATTGGTACCAATCTTTTCTCCATAAGAACATCCCTGAATTCTACCTCTCATCTCGCGAAGCTGCTCCAGTTCCTTCACCTCAACCTGTATCTGCTTATCCAACAGATATGCCTGCTTCAAATATTCCTTAGCTGTCATAAGTCACCTCCGAAAAGTTATTTCCCTCGGATTTACTCTGATTGTCTTATTTCTTCCTGAAGCTTACGAATCAGAAACTCTCCATCAACGGTCGTCAACTGTTGATACCACGGACTTCTGAAAAACTTCTCAATCTGTAAAGCCTCATCTATTGCTGACTTGCTTTTGGGATTACGCTTTACCTTTTTGAGTGCGGCTCTGTAATCAGCAACCGCACTTAGAATAATCGCATTCGCAAGTCTTTCATATGGGGCTTCAAATTGGTTCTTACCTGCCATGTGTTACCCTCGCTTTTACTGCAGCAATCAATCTATTCTGTGTCATATCCTTATTAGCTAAAGCCTTCATGACATCTTCATCTATCGTACCTGCAGTAATAATATGCTGAACCACAACCGTCTCCGCTGTCTGTCCCTGCCTCCATAATCTAGCTACAGTCTGCTGATATAATTCCAGGCTCCAGGTAAGTCCAAACCAAATCAGGGTATTTCCACCTAATTGCAAATTCAAACCATGCCCGGCAGAAGCTGGATGTATTAACGCCACAGGCAGTTCCCCACGATTCCATTTTCTGATGCTCTCCTCAGAATCCAGTTTTTCAAAAGGAATCTTTTTCTCAGTAAGCCTTCGCATAATCCTTGATAAATCATGTTTGAACCAGTACGCTACCATAACAGGTCTGCCATTTGCCGCTTCAATCATATCTTCTAAGGCATCCAGCTTCTGGTCATGGATTACAAGCTCGTCGCCATCATCTGAATACACAGCACCATTTGCCATCTGAAGAAGCTTTCCGGAAAGTGCTGCTGCATTTGCTGCTGTAATCTCTCCCTTTTTCAAAGGAACAAATAAATTCTCTTCCATATCCGCATAAAACTTCGCTTCCTCATCATTCATATAAACCGGATATTCATTACTGATAAACTCCGGCATCCGAAGATGATCCAAGGCTTTCATGGAAATCGTGATATCGGAAATCTTCTCATAAATCTGTTCCTCAGCTCCATTTCTTAGCTTATAAGAATAAACAATCGGACCATTCATCCTGTCTGGCACAAAATAATTCACACGATACTGGCTGATAAATCTTCCAAGTCTTTCTCCCATATCCAGACATTTGAATTCTGCAAACAGATCCATCAGTCCATTGCTGGAAGGTGTACCAGTGAGCCCAATTACCCTTTTCACATTTGACCGAACCTTCATAAATGCCTTAAAGCGTTTACAGTTCCAATTCTTAAAGCTGGATAGCTCATCCAGAACTACCATATCCCAGAAAAAATTCACTCCACTTTGTTCAATCAACCACTGCAGATTTTCACGGTTAATAATGTAAATATCTGCATCCGCCTCCAAAGCCTTTTTCCGCTCTGCTACTGAACCAAGAACAATGGAATATCTCAGGTGTTTCAGATGATTCCACTTATGAATCTCATCACTCCAGGTATTTCTTGCAACTCGAAGTGGCGCCACCACCAAAACCTTACTTACTTCAAAGCTGTCATAAATAAGCTGTTCAATAGCTGTCAACGTAATACTGGTCTTGCCAAGTCCCATCCCAAGTATCACGGCTGCTATCGGATGTTCTAATATATAATTGATTGCAAACTGCTGATAATCATGTGGTTTGTATTCCATCAAGAATCCCCCCAATCTGTCCTGCATCATTCAGGACGAATACTTTATATCCAAGAGACCTTAGCTGTTCATGTCTGTGCTCCTGTAAAACTCTTGGCTTCTTTCCCGGTGCCTTCACTTCCACCAACCCGAATTTTCCATCAGGTAATAAAACAAGTCGGTCCGGCCAGCCCGATGAACCGGAATTCCACTTCTCACACAAGCCACCACGCTTTTTAACCTCTCTCACTAATTTCTGTTCAATATATTTTTCACGCATCGCACGTCTCCATCATTCTTAACAGGTGTGCAGGTCGAGTACCTCGTTCCGTAAAACTCCTTTAAGCAGATATTTATTCAAATTCTTCCTAAAGGGACTTTTATGTACTGAGGTTAACGACCTACACAAAAGGGCTTTTTCTTACTCCAAAAAATCCTGTCCTTCCTTAAGCTTCAATCCCACGACCTGCACTCCGGTATTCTTGCGAATACGGTTATAGCCAGCCTTGTCCATCGAAGAATAGAAATCCGTGGTACTACGGATATATTCGCCATTCTGCATGCAATGTGCTCTGTAAGCCTGATAAAGCTCTCCCGATTTTTCCTTATAAGAAGGATCCATCTCACAGCATTCCTCCAGGAACTTCCCCAGCCAGTCATTGTCCTCACGATATGCCTGAATGGCAGCCTCTACGACATCCGGAAGTGTTGTATGGAAATTCTTATCAATCGCCCTCTTCGCGCCTTCAATAATCCAGCTCATAATTGCAGGACCTGCATGCTCAAACAGGTAATCTGCATAGTTTTTGATGTCGCTTTTACCTGTAATCTTTGCATTGAAGGGAATCACGACCAGCCTTCTCCAGATACCATCATCATTGGCTCCTACCTTTGGAAGATGGTTTGTATAGAGAACCAATGTATGTGACGGTACAAATGAAAACGGATCCTTATACTTTTTCTCTGCCTGAATCTCATCCGTAGAGCAAAGTTGCTTTACCACAGCAGTATTCAGCCTCATACCTTCCTCCATTTCCGAAGAAATGATGAGGCGTTTTCCCTTAAGCTCTGCCATCTCCGGCTTCACATTTCTCTTGCAATTCATAGTCAATGCCTCAGCAGAAAGCTTTCCTGCATAATTGCCAAGCACTCTGAAAATAGTATTCCAGAAGGTACTCTTGCCATTGGCACCGCCGCCATAAGCAATAATCATATGCTCCTGATACACCTTGCCGATTGCAGCCATACCAACAGTCTCCTGCACATAATCAATCAACTTCTGATCCTTACAAAAGAACAGATTCAAAGCATCCATCCAAATCTTTTTCCCCACTTCTCCAGGTGAACAGGCAGTAATCTTTGTAATCAAATCCTCCGGATTATGAGGCTGTTCCCCTGCAATTCCTTTTCTAAGGTCATAGGTTGCATAAGGTGTGTTAATCAGGTTTTCGTTCTTGTCCAAATCCGACACAGAAATAGCGATCATCGGCTTCGCCGTATTTGCCGCAGACACGATATATTTGTAATCACGTCTCTTCTGCACAAATTTCAAATAGGTTTGGGCTCCCATCAGCATATAAACCAAAGGAATAAGCTTTCCATCAACCTCTTTCAAAAGCTCCTTCGGACCAGCCTGGATAGATTCCTTCGGTACACCTGCATCCTCCAAAGCCTTCTCCACTCTTGCCACTTCATCCATAGCATCCTGAAGCTGCAGATCCAAGAATTCCTCAACAGCACCAATCGCCATCTGCTTATCCTCTCGCCAACATTCCCCATCGAATCTTAAAAAGTCTGTAGCACTGGTATATTTCAATTCATTCCCATACTCTAGAACCAACACCTTTGCCTGTCCAATATCCGAATAATCTTCAGGCTTCAATGAAGCACTTTCAAAATCTACGTTATATTCATCAGGCGGTACATAACCCTCCTGATTCACAATACTTTTCTTAAAGAACTTCACTGCACTGTTCCAGATAGTCTTAAGCTCCGACTCCGGTAGCGGCGGATCACACTTTTTAGCATGTTCTAGAAATGCCTCATATGCCTTTTCAGTAATTCCATAGCGTTTCAGCACACGCCCGGCAAAACGGCTCATCGTATTGTTTCTGCTGCCTTCCAGAATCTGCCCACCAGATGTACTCTCCAAATCTTCTGCATCAAAATCTTCTTCCTCAGCAAACTGTCTGACATCAATTTCTTCATCAATAGTCATCCAGCCATCATGTACCAATACTTCTTCACAATCAGCACCGAAGATAAATCTTGCTGCATCCAATGCATTTCCATCAAAGAAGGGATACTCCTTTTGTAACGCCTTCTTCAGATTCCCGTACACCTCTGCATCAGTAATCTCTGAAATAGGAAAATAGATGTGATATCTCGGTCTGGCTGACTTCCCCTCCTTTGGAAGCAGATGATGTCTACTGGAAGCAAGCATATATTCCATATCAGGGAATATTCCCTCCAGCTTTTCAGCTGTAATCCACTCTGCCGGTTCCTCTGAATGGTCATTATCAATATCCATGACAATCACATCTGAACGAATGAAATTACCAATACCTCGATAATTTCCTTTGTACTCTGCGCAAACATGATCTGCCTTCACCGCCTCCCGAAGCTGTTCCGACGTGACTACTGTCACCTTATTGGGATAGCTACAGTTTGCGGCTTGACCAATGCAGTTTGCTGTAAAAATCGTTACCTGCATATCTCAAACCTCGTTTCTAAAAAAGTAAGGAGCATAATCCTCCTAACTTCCTAAGCGGGTTTGACCTACACTTTTCCGGTCGAATTAAAAAAATATTTACAAAGCAATGGCCAGAGCAGCATCGCTTCCTTATATAAGCAAAAAATGCCCTGGCTCTTTTCAAAACTTTTTCAAAAAAATTATGCTCCCGACCGGAAAAACAATTTCCAGATGCGCTTAGGAAGATAGAAAGGCACGAAAGCCATTCGGAAAGTGAGGTACTGCAGATGCAGACAGAAACGATTGATAAAAGCCAGCAGGCCACACCACAGATTGAGGAAGAGCTCATTGATACTCTTATCGCAATCAGCGTTGTAGCTAAGCGACTGGCAGCCAATCTAAGACAACAGAATACAGAAAACGGAGGAAAACAAGATGAGCAAAATGAGTGAATTATCGCAGGTGCTTGATGAAATGATTGCCTGCGGCGAAGGAATGATCAAAGCTGCTAACGCAATCAAAGACATCTTCTCTTCTACCGAAGAAGCACCCGAAAAAAAAGAATCCAAGTCAATCAAGAAAGCTACTAAGGTTTCTGAACCGGCTAAAGCAAAGGAAACACCAGAACCTACCTATACCAAGGAAGATGTTCGTGCAGTACTCGCTTCCAAATCAGCCGCCGGATATAAGAAGGAAGTCAAAGAGCTTCTTGAGAAATATGGTGCTCAGCAGTTAAAGCAGGTAAATCCTGATGACTATGCAGCCATTCTTAAGGAAGCAGAGGTGATTGGAAATGCCTAAACATGCATACCTTTCCGCTTCTGCCAGTCACAGATGGTTAGCCTGCCCACCAAGTGCAAAGCTCTGTGCCAATATTGCGGATCAAACATCCAAATATGCACAGCAGGGAACCGATTGTCATGAGCTGTGCGCCTACCTTGTAGAAAAAGCTCTTGGCAGAGCTGTCACTGATCCGACAGAAAACCTGACCTTCTACGATGCTGAAATGCAAAACTGCGCAGAGGAATACAGGAATTATGTTTTGGAACAAATCGAAGCAGCCAAGGAATTCTGTAAGGATCCACAGGTCATGATTGAGCAAAGACTGGACTTCTCCCGCTGGGTTGAAAACGGCTTTGGAACCGGTGACTGTGTCATCGTTGCAGATGAAGTTCTGCAGATTATCGATTACAAGCACGGTCTCGGTGTTCTCGTAAGTGCAGGCGATGAGGAACACGGTGGCAACAGTCAGATGATGTGCTACGCCTTAGGTGCCTTAGAAGCCTTCGGTGATATCTATGACATCAATCAGATTAAGATGACCATCTTCCAACCAAGACGTGACAACGTCAGTACTTACACCATTTCCAAAGATGAGCTTCTGAAATGGGCTGATGAAATTCTGGCACCTACTGCACAGCTTGCATATGTAGGCGAAGGCGAATTCAAAGCCGGTGACCACTGTCAGTTCTGTAAGGTAAAAGCCACCTGCAGAAAGCGTGCAGAATACAATCTTGAGCTTGCAAAATATGACTTTGAAATGCCAGCCACCCTGGATGACATAGAAATCGCCGCTATCTTAGCAAAGGTAGATGAAATGATTTCCTGGGGAAATGACATCAAAGAATATGCCTTACAGCAGGCTCAGTCCGGTGTTCACTTCGATGGTTGGAAAATCGTAGAAGGAAGATCAAACAGAAAATTTACTGATGAAGCCGCTGTGGCATTCAAAGTAAAAGATGCGGGCTACGACCCGTATGAGAAGAAGCTTCTTGGCATCACTGCCATGAGCACAATGCTCGGAAAGAAGAAATTTGAAGAGCTTTTAGGTGAGCTTGTATATAAGCCGCCAGGTAAACCAACATTGGTACCGGAATCCGATAAGAGACTGGCAATGAATACAGCAATAGATGATTTTAGCGTATAAGTCCAGTCTCAATGCTTAAAACAGATTGGCTGCTCGCAGACATATCTGTTTAAGCATTAGAGACGACAACGGAAATGAGCAAGTAGCCTGATAAGGCGGATTGCGAATTTACGTAGGAATCATGAAAGTGCAAAGCACGAAATGATTCCGTGGACTTATACCACAAGACAAATAAAGGAGGAGCAATATTATGGCAAAGATTCAGAACCCTACAAAGGTAATTACAGGAATAAACACACGTTGGAGCTATGCGAATGTATGGGATGCCAAGAGCATCAACGGAGGCGCACCGAAGTACAGTGTCTCTCTCATCATTCCCAAGTCAGACATCGTAACCGTTAACAAAATCAAGGCAGCTATCGAAGCCGCTTATGAGGAAGGTCAGAGCAAGCTTAAAGGAAATGGCAAAACCGTTCCTGCGCTCCCTATCCTTAAAACACCTCTTCGTGATGGTGACTTAGAGAGACCTGACGATCCGGCATATGCAAATGCATATTTCATCAATGCGAACAGCGCTTCTGCACCTGGCATCGTGGATGCAGACCGTCAGCCTATTCTTGAGAGATCCGAAGTATATTCCGGTGTTTACGGCAGAGCTTCCATCAACCTCTACGCTTTTAACAGCAACGGCAACAAGGGAATTGCTTGCGGTCTCAATAATCTCCAGAAGATTCGAGACGGTGAACCTCTTGGCAGCAAGTCCAGAGCTGAGGATGATTTCGCTTCTGATGAAGAAGACGATTTCCTTGAATAAATCAAACGTAACAACGACAACCAAGCAGGCGGTGGTAATACTGCTGCCGCCTGTGACAATCAAAGAAAGTAGGTAAAATATTATGACTATGGATTCTATTAACGAAATATTAGATGCTATTATCCGCGGATCCCTTTTAGGCTTCTTAGCTGGCTTCTGGTTAATGGGACTTGCTGCAATCTGGAAGTGGTTCCTGGGTGTTGCAAAACGTTTCCTTCACTGGCTTTTCCCAAAAGCAAAATGGTTCCAGCCAAAAGAGCAGACCCCAAAAGGAAACTAATATCAAGACGGCAGTACTCCCCGGTGCTGCTGCCCTTTTTGTAAAGGAATGAGATTATGATAAAAGAAATGTCAATTGATTTAGAGACCTACAGCGATGTTGATATCTCCAAATGTGGAGCCTATAAATACGCTGAGTCTGAAAATTTTGAGATACTACTGTTCGGTGTATCAATTGATGGTGGTGATGTACAGGTATTTGACCTTGCCTGTGGTGATACCATCCCCGATGATATCCTTGCAGCATTATCTGATTATACCGTTACAAAATGGGCTTTCAATGCCAATTTTGAAAGAATCTGTTTATCCAACTGGCTTAGAAAACATCACCCTGCGCATTTCAAAGGCTACAGTATTCCGGAAGATCCTGCTTCCAAATATCTGGATCCAGCCTCATGGAAGTGTACCATGATATGGTCAGCCTATATGGGCTTACCGCTCTCCCTTGAAGGTGTCGGTGCAGTCCTTAAACTACAAGATCAGAAAATGAAGGAAGGCAAAGATCTCATCAAATACTTCTGCTGCCCTTGCAAGCCGACTAAGGTAAATGGCGGCAGAACCAGAAACCTTCCAGAGCATGCCCCTGATAAATGGGAAACCTTCAAAACCTATAACAAACGTGATGTTGACGTAGAAATGGCGATTAAACAGAAATTATCTAAATTCCCGGTTCCTGACTTCGTATGGGAAGAATACCATCTTGACCAGGAAATCAATGACCGCGGAATTATGCTGGATATGGATGTGGTAGAAAATGCTATTGCATTTGATGAAAAGTCCAAAGCAGAGCTTATGATTGCTATGCAGAATATTACTAACCTTGATAATCCAAACTCAGTAGTTCAGATGAAGCAGTGGCTCTCTGATAACGGCATTGAGGCTGAGTCCCTTGGTAAAAAAGATGTGGCAGCTATGATAAAAGATACCGACGGTGATGTGGCTGCTGCACTTAAACTCAGGCTTCAGCTTGCTAAGTCCTCTGTAAAGAAATATCAAGCAATGCAGAATGCCGTCTGCAAGGATGGCAGGGCTCACGGTATGTTTCAGTTCTACGGCGCAAACCGTTCAGGAAGATGGGCCGGACGATTGATTCAGTTACAGAACCTACCGCAAAATCATATGAATGACCTTGCTGATGCTCGTGAACTTGTCCGTACCGGTGATTATGATTCTTTGAAACTGCTTTACGATGATATCCCAGATACTTTAAGCCAGCTGATTCGTACCGCCTTTATTGCAAGACCGGGATACAAATTCGTGGTATCCGACTACTCTGCTATTGAGGCCAGAGTCCTTGCACACCTCGCTGGTGAATCCTGGCGTTCCAAAGTATTTGCAGAAGGTAAAGATATCTACTGTGCTTCTGCCAGTCAGATGTTTGGTATACCAGTCGAAAAGCACGGTATCAATTCACATCTCAGACAGAAGGGTAAAATCGCAGAGCTTGCCTTAGGATATGGTGGATCCGTCGGTGCTCTTATATCTATGGGGGCTTTGGATATGGGATTAATAGAGGATGAACTTCAGCCACTGGTTGACTCCTGGCGTGCCTCCAATCCAAATATTACCGCCTTCTGGTGGAATGTAGATAATGCAGTTAAGACTGCTATCAAAATGAAGATTCCTACAGAGGTAAACGGAATCAAATTCTTCTGCCGAAGCAGAATGCTTTTCATCAAACTTCCTTCCGGTAGAACTCTTAGCTACGTTAAGCCTCGCATCGGAGAAAATCGATTCGGCGGTGAATCCGTAACCTATGAAGGTATCGGCTCCACTAAGAAATGGGAACGAATCGAAAGCTACGGTCCGAAATTCGTAGAGAACATCGTGCAGGCAGTCTCCAGGGACCTTCTCTGTTTTGCCATGCGTAACCTCTTCCACTGCTTTATCTGCGGTCATATCCATGATGAACTCATTATCGAATGTAGTCAGGATGTCGATTACAAATCCATCTGCAATGTCATGAGTAGGTCGCCAGACTGGATGCCAGACATCCTGATCAGAGGCGATGGATACGAAACCAAGTTTTATAAAAAAGATTAATCACGACCACCGGCTTAGCCGGTGGTTTGCTTTGACCCTATAAGGGTCTGTTACCGGCACTGGAGTCTAAAGACTCATTGAAATAGATTCGCCAATCGCAACATCATTTACTCACTAAGCCCTTTCGGGCTTATCTTTATTTGTTATGTTTTACTGGCTCACCCGTGAACGGGTCAATATACTCTTTCAGTGTCATTTGATCATATTCCAAATCACTCTGTAATTGATTTGCTATATATTCCTGTATTTTCTTTGCATTTTTCCCTACCGTATCTACATAATATCCTCTGCACCAGAAATGTCTATTTCCGTATTTATACTTCAAATTTGCATGACGTTCGAATATCATTAATGTACTCTTACCTTTTAGATATCCGACAAAATACGATACGCTTATGCTCGGTGGAATTTCAACCAACATCTGCACGTGATCCGGACATATTTCTGCTTCTACAATTTTTACACCTTTTCTTTTGCATAGCATACTTAATATATTTGCAATATCTTGCTTAATCTTTCCATATGCTACTTTTCTTCTGTATTTTGGTGCAAAAACGATATGATACTTACAATTCCATTTCGTATGTGATAAACTATTACTATCCATATGGATACCTCCTTTGTTAAATAATGCGGTTGGCGAACCTAACATTATTATAGCACTGGAGGTTTTATACTGTAAGCTGAAGCAACTTCAACCACCCGCACAGCAGGTGGTTTATTTGTTTTCCAAAGTTCCGTTTTTCGGATCAACGAAAAACTTCACAATGTAAAACAGGGCCTTGCCCTAACAAAAAGATAGCGGTCTCTGGTGTTTGCCAGAGGCCGCTAATATGAAACTATTTACAACAGTTCTCCTGATACTCTGTTGCCACAATATCACTTATATTTTTTATCCATCTACCACACCTTTTGCAACATACATGAAAATACGCATCAAGAACTGCTTCTGCAAAATCATTCGCTTCACTTCTTGAAAGAGACAAACTCCACTCATTATAATGACTTCCAACCATATTTCTCAAATAGAACAAGTCATTCAATTCGGAAAACACCTCTTTTGCTGAAGTTTTTTTAAGTTCTTTGTATATTCCAGGCCATAAATCCCCAATCGTATATTTATCACCATACTTTCGCTTAATGCTTGTCGAAAGTATGCAACTAAGTTTTTCACACATATACTCTAACAAATATCCTGCACTTGCACAAATGTCCGCAGTGCTTCCATTCTCGACTGCAGCTAATAGCTTCTCATCAAAGTTATTAATACTACCAACCAGCTGCGGTCCTTGTTCGAATGACCACCTTACTATCTCCATCTGTTGCAATAGTTTCGTATGATTTCTAAACAGTTGGACTAGCTGCTCTTTCCATAAACGATCATGTGTTGAAATAATTATCTGCCAATCTTTAAAACGTTCAATCACATATTGCATAACTCTAAATCTTATGGTCGAATCAACACTTTGAAAGATATCATCCAATATCAAAACTTTTGCTTGACCATATTCCTGTGAATTAAAAATAAATTCGAAATAGATTAACAGCGCAAGAAGATCCCTATTGGCTTCTGAAAAAAGCATAACAGGAGCAACTTCTGAACCATTATCTAATCTTACTACAAAATCTAAAGACATCTCCGTTTTTGATGCAACCATGATATCAATTTCTCTAACATAATCATTCGTACGGGATATCTTTTTAAATGCTTCCGTAACTAGTGGTGAAATTTTTAACATTATACCCTGAAGTTTTTCTCTATACGATTCATTTACGCTTTCACCATTATCATCTTTCGACTTCTTTACTGCTTCTCGATAGTCCTGATTCAATTCACCAATCTTATCATACATCCTACTTAACATTACAAGATTATTATACTGCGGATGCCTCTTATCTAATTGCTTTAATGATTTTCCCTTATTAAGAAGCTTTATATATGCAAAAAAATCTCCTTTGTTTTTTCCGAACATCTCACTTGGATTAATTTTATAGTATTTACATATTTCTTCTATCAAAGTTCTCTTTTCCGTTTTTGCCCGAAGTCGTTCCTCTTCAATAATTCTCACAAATTCGTTAGTTGAAATAACCATTGCTGAGGTATCTGTACTTACATATTTTAAAAATAATTTCAATTTCTGCTGATTAGGTAATTGCCAAAAACTTAAAATATCCTGTCGTCTTAAAATAAATGGAGCATATCTAAAACAAGTTATTATTTTGTGTTCAGAATTAACCTTATACTCTTCAATATTACGCGCCATACACGCATTATATTCTGCCCCATCAGACAACTGTATCTTAATCTCTGCTGAATTATCTCCTGTTAATGAAATCGAATTATATATCCAGTCCCCACCTTTCCCGGATTGATTTCCCTGTATGGTTCCCTGCGTAACATATTCAATTGCATCAACTATACTGGATTTTCCACTTCCGTTGTCACCAAATATTAACGCTGACTCTGGTTCACTTCGTAATGTCAAATCTACTGACAAATCGTTTGAAATTCCTCTGAAATGCTGTATACAGATATTACGTATTTTAATTTCATCCATCTTTCGTCACCTACTTATACTTCAATCCAAAACTCCTACAAATGAATCCAAGTGATACTATTTCACTTTATACATCTTCATTCCTGTCTGTGCTTTAAAAATTGATGCATCTCTTTTTGCATCAGCCAATTCAAATCCACCGATAACCTTCTCCTGAGTCTCTGGACTCCAATAGATTTTCAGATGCTTTTTAGACCGTGTTATCGCAGTATAAAAAATATTATGAGTTATCATTTCATCCACTTCTTCTGTGATAATCACTTTGACCGAATCATATTCCAAACCCTGCGCCTTATGAATAGAAACAGCATAAGCTATTTGAAATGGAATATCTGTATCATCCGCAAATTCCTTGTCATCATCAGAATCTTTCTTCCTTGTAACACGGAACTTCACAATTGATTTACCTTCTTCATCTGATTCCAACAATTTCAAATCTGTATGCCATACCTCATCTTCTGTGATCTCCTTCTCGACCTTGATAGAAAACCATATACAATCCTCTTCTTCATCCAATGAAATATCAACAATTTTACCTTTCAAATTATTGTAAAGAACTGGAATAAATCGCTCTGACTCATTGAACAAAATAGGGTCTCCAACCTTAAATGTCCAAAGCCCCCAGCGGTATGCTTTCGATTTATTATTCTCTTGTAAAAATCTATTGATATTATTAATGCCATAAAGGCCATCATAATTTAGACAAAGAATAATCTCATCCGCTGACTTCTTATCAAACACCGATGAATCCAAACTGGTAGAATAACGATGATTAACAATATATTCTGTCAAATCATCATCCAGATTTCTTACTTTTCTCCAGAACTCCAGCAAATGTTCATCCTCTGTTCTATATGGCTTTTCTAATTCATTCCAGGCATATGCCGGAACAAAGTATTTTGCCATTGAGAACCAGTTACCGAAGGTTATGGATTCAATCTGATATGTATCGCCTACCAGTATCATGATCTCACAAAAGATTTTATCGATAATATCTGCCATATCAGAATTACTAACCATACTGCACTCATCCATTACAAGAATATCGTAATCGGTACGATTATACCTCGACATAAGGAATTTCTTAATCGTCATAAATTCACATTTCTGTGGATCTATTGCGGTAACTTTACGTCTCAGATTTTCAACTGCTGGATTTGTATTAGCCAAAAACAGGATGGATTTCTCCCTCATATAATTGGCAATGTGGTTAATTAAATATGTTTTTCCAGTACCGGCTGCACCGTAAATTAAAGACACTTTGGTCTTATCAAACATATTCTGTAGTATATTTTTCTTCTCTTCACTGTCCACATCAGCAATCAGATCCAACCAAAAGCTCACATCTTCCTGATATTCTGGAATGCCCTCTGTCGACATTTCCTTAAGCTTATCAATAATCTTCTTTGTATTTTGAAATGCTCCCTGAATATATAAACTCTGACCAAACTTCTCAATCCGCCTATTGGTATGTTTGAAATACAAACGATTATTGAATGCCGTTATTTCAACATCCAGATTATCTGTATATTCTTCTACTTCTTTCACAGGCGTATATAAAACAGCATTGGTACTCATATTGGAAAGCATGTATCTGGCAACAAACTCATGCTTCCTGTTATCTGCTGACAAACTGCCAAATAACTCTGCACTCTCTGGGTTATGCTGTCTTAATGATGTTGCAAAAGGCATCTGATCAAATGGTATACATCCCCAATCAAGATACAAATCAGATAACTTCCAACAACTACCGCTACCCAGCTGATTCTTTATCACTTTATTATTCAAGGTATGAAGTAGATATCTTACTGTCGTAGAGCCTGCGCCCTTAGTTCTGATTAATCTCCTGCATTTATCCAAAACATTTTCAAAATAATGCACCTGACTCTTTCCAAACATCTTCTGCTTTATAAGATTATAAATATCTCTCGGAGCGGTCACTATATCCAACAGACTCGCACCGGAGTTAGAGAGATACTGCATCATTCCTATATATTCAGAGTGGCTCGGTGACATTTTGATATCATCCCCGAAAATCTTTGCAAAATTATTCAGCTCGCACGGTCTGATAGATACCATAAAGTCTGTAAGAATATTTACCGGCATTTTCCTTCCATTCACTTCAATGGTTTCGTAATAAATATCCATCTTAGCTGAATAATGTGATGGAATCATTATCTTTGAATAGCATACAAATCTATCAAACTTACTTGTCGTATCATATGCTGGAGTCAATACTATTTCATAGTACACAGCCTCTCCAGACACAAAAGGCACTACCTTGTGTACATACATTCTTGGATTGTGAGTGAGATCCCTGATTTCTCTCCTAAGCTCCAGTCGCTCTGCAATTTTGTCATGATATTCTTGAACCGCATGATCCGTATTTATAGGAAATTTCTCAAGGTTGTGAAGGATATCCATCTGATATTCTTGCTTCACAAAATTTCTCAATATCATATAAAACTTATAATATTTCAATACAAGTCTCTCAGCACCTTCTCCATCAGGTGTATAATGAGACTTGGATTCCTGCAGAAAATTATGAAACTTTCGCAAAAATTGGAACTTATTATGGTGTTTGATATATTCGGTAGCAGCTGGGATAGTTTCCCAGTCTGCTTCCAAATCTTCATCTTTTGCATCCGCATATGCCTTTACAGCAACATGCTCTACAAGATTTCTCGACTGGCTCAGTAGATTCTGCGATACCAAAGCTCTTGAAACCGTCTCAAAATCTATTAAATCTATATTCTGACAAATCGTTTTGTCAATATCACGTATTCTTTCATCTATCTTTGGCACGTTCTATAGCTTCACCCCTTAATCTTCTTTTTTGCCATATTCAGCAGGTTCCTCTGCTACCATATATACTGGAGTTTTAGCAAAGTCATAAGTTATAACCTTATCTTCCTCCTGTTTTGCCTTAAATGCAACAACGCCAAGCCCGGAATACTTCTCGAAATACCCCATAAGTTTTTCGATGACCGTCTTTTTCTTTTTAGCTCTGGCACCGCCTCCACCAAATCGACTGACAGGAGGCAACAATTTATCTATATCTGTTCCGGTTGTCTTTACCTCTCCTTCACGGAAGCAATTCTCTATGAACTTACGTGTTTCATCCGGTTTCAGTTTCTCCTGCTCAATAATGATAATTAAATCCTTCTCACGCTGAGCAACGATGTAATCCTGCCATTCCAGCATAACATCATCCACATCGTTAATACCGGCAATAAATGTTTCTATCAAAGCCTTTTTACTTCTCAGTTCGGGACTGGCATCAACTGCTTTTCTGATAGTAATAAGCAGTTCCTTATCTTCCCCATGTGTATCATGATATTTCTTAACCAGCATAAGGATGTAATCAATATTAATTTCAATCTGCTTAATCAGTTCAACTTCAAAAACAATATCGTCGATAATGTCTGTGATTTCGCCGTTTTCACGTTTACGCTTCCACTCATCTCTCAGATCCTGATATCTTCCAAGGTAATCCTGAAGGTCTCTTTCTGTAATGCCTTCTTTACCTGCAAACTCATCAAATGATGAAAGAAGATTTCTCATTCTAAGAATCGCACCAAATAAAGCTATGAAATCTTTCTGATTCTGCTCTCCTATTATCTGCGGCTCAGACAAAGGGAACTTGTTATTCAAGTCCTCTATCATATCAACATATCCCGGCATCTGCTTTCCATCAACAGACTCATACCCGTAGTAATAGTCCTTGAAACTCTGCATCAGAACAATACCACCAGCATTTTTATCTCCAAACAACGAAATAGCGGCATCCACTCTCTTCTGCAGATTTCTGAAGCAGACAATATTACCAAAAGTCTTAATACTATTCAGTATACGGTTAGTACGTGAAAATGCCTGAATCAAGCCATGCATTTTCAAGTTCTTATCAACCCATAATGTATTCAGTGTAGTAGCATCAAAACCAGTAAGGAACATATTTACTACAATCAGCAGATCCAGTTCCTTATTCTTCATACGAAGGGACACATCCTTATAATAGTTCTGGAACTTATCACTGGAAGTGTCATAGTTTGTATGGAACATTTGATTATAATCCAGAATTGCTGAATCAAGAAAATCTCTTGCCGTTTGGTCAAGTGCTGATGTATCCTCCGGATTTTCTTCATCCAAAATTCCATCTGCCTCTTCTTCATTCGCACCATAGCTGTAAATAACCGCAATTTTAAGGTTCTTTGTCGGATCAGCCTTTATCTGTCTTCTGAACTCATCGTAATAAAGCTTTGCCATCGGCACAGATGAAACAGCAAAGATAGAATTAAATCCACTTACTCTCTGCTTCTGTTTTATCTCTTCCACCTTGCCTCTGTCAGAAGATGCAACCTCAGCTATATTAGTCAGTGTGCTATAAACATAGGTCTTATCTCCACGGTAAGTCTTCTGATCGAAATGTTCTAATATATATTTTGCGATTAAAGCAATACGTTCAGGTGCTTCAAATGCCTTCTTACGATCAATATCCCACACTTGTTCATCATCAATATCTGCATCCGTATCCATAGTCTTTATATAATCAACACGGAATGGAAGTACATTCTTATCATTAATGGCATCTACAATCGTATATGTATGAAGCTGATCTCCAAATGTCTGCTCTGTGGTAAATAATTTCGGATTTCTTACTGCACCAGAATTCGCTGGGAATATCGGAGTACCGGTGAATCCAAACATATAATACTTCTTAAAACTACGCACAATCGCAGCATGCATATCACCAAACTGGCTGCGATGGCATTCGTCAAAAATTATAACTACCTGTTTATTATAAACAGCATGCTCTTTGTATTTCTTGATGAATGATGATAGTTTCTGGATGGTGGTAATAATGATATGAGATTTACTGTCCCTAAGCTGTCTCTCTAAAATAACCGTTGAAGAGTTACTATTGGCAGCACCCTTTTCAAATCTGTCATACTCCTTCATGGTCTGGTAATCCAGATCCTTACGGTCTACAACAAACAACACCTTATCAACAAAGCTTAGGTTCGATGCAAGTCTTGCTGTCTTAAATGATGTCAAAGTCTTGCCCGATCCAGTAGTATGCCAGATATATCCACCACCTGCGACATCTCCATACTTCTTGTAATTATGTGCAATCTCAATACGATTAAGAATTCTCTCTGTAGCAGTAATCTGATATGGTCTCATAACCATCAGCATATTCTCAGATGTAAACACACAATACTTTGTAAGAATATTCAGAATGGTATGCTTCGCAAAAAAAGTCTTCGTAAAGTCAAGGAGATCCGAAATCACTCTGTTATTGGCATCAGCCCAGAACGATGTAAATTCAAAGCTATTGCTTGTCTTTTCCTTCTTTGTTTTTCCAGAAGTAGCATCTTTAATCGCATTAAAACGTGTACTGTTAGAATAATACTTTGTGTTGGTTCCGTTAGAGATTACAAATATCTGAGCATACTCAAACAGACCGCATCCAGCCCAGAAAGAATCTCTCTGATATCTGTTAATCTGATTGAACGCCTCACGGATAGCAACGCCCCTGCGCTTCAATTCCACATGCACCAAAGGAAAACCATTTACCAAAATCGTAACGTCATACCTGTTATCATGCTTGGCTCCCTGATCAGTTCCAATAACGTACTGGTTGATTACCTGCAGTCTGTTATTGTGAATATTCTTTCTATCAATAAGTAAGATATTCTTGGTAAGTGCATCATCACGCTTTAATACCTGGACAAAGTCCTCCTGTATCTTTCTGGTCTTGTCCTCTATCTTGTCATTCGGATTTGCTATTGCCTCATTGAAAAATCTATCCCACTCCGAATCTGAAAACTTATAATTATTCAATTCTTCCAATCGTTCTCGAAGATTGGCAATTAGATCCTTTTCTGTGTGGATAGGCAAATATGTGTAACCCTGCTCACAAAGAAGGCGTATAAATTCTTTTTCCAGCTCGGCTTCGGACTGGTATGAATCAGACCTTGACTTTACCGATTCATATTCAGTTACAACAGTATTTTCATTTGTTGCTGCAACTATATTAAAATATGGCATTTGTCACAACTCCTTAACTTCGATTTCCTCACTATTTTTTACAAACATCACGGCTGTCCTTGTTGTTCCAATTACTTTATTAACCATCTTCTCTGATTTTACCATAACCAACTTTTCAGCCGTCATTTCATCAATCTCTGTAATCAAAACCAATTTAAACCACTGCGTTTTTGCATTTCCTTCAAAATACTCATTTTCTTCATCATCAAGAATCTCTTGATAATACTCTGGATATATCATATCCTCTGGTTCTTCTTCCGAAAAAGCAACAAATCTGGCTACATAGGATTTGCTTCCCTCCGCTTTTGGCGCTCTTAAGATCACCCAACCGCCTTCATCCAATATATTTTGTAATTTATCTGTACTTGTGCGTTTCCCAAGCTTCATCATCCAAACATATTCTTCTTCACCAAGAATTTTCTTGTGGGATTCAATAAAGTTATTCTTTCCATAACTCCTAAATCGGAAAAGAAGCATATTAGTATCTTTAGATATTATCATTATGCTTGCCTCCTTTCCGGAAGAGTAAGAAGCTTCTCCCTATAATACTCATACTGTTTTTTTCTAAGACTGATTTCTGCTGGCAATCCCACTTTAATATCACCATTCAGCTTTGCGAATACATCCAGTTTATCAATTATATAAAGCTGAGTCTCTTTGTCTGGAACCTGAAATCGTAACTTTCTCAAATCAGAAATATTGAAATTACTTACAGTTGCTCCTTTACCTTCAACAGAAGATATCTGATTTTTGACTATTTCACCCTGCAAAATATGTATAAGATATCTAGGATAAACCATCTCTTGATTTGGTCTAAGCAAAACAACTCTTTGACCCTGGCAACATCTAAAATCCGCTGGCACAATTCCAACATTTCCAATAGGTGCTTCACGTGAAAATAAAATATCATCTTTCTGTGGTTCAATTCTCTTTATTCTCGTCAAATATTCAGCTTCATCCACATACGAAAGATTACTAGTATCTATTTGTCCATTCACAAGATTATAATTTCTAATAACTGGTACCCCACTATCTTTCCACTTTGGTGAAGTATGTGGACAATCAACAATTTGACATACATCCTCAAGAGTCACCATCTCAACTTCCTCTGAGAAAGTAAGCAATTTTGTCCTATAATATTCAAATTGCTTATTTCTCGCTGTAAGCTCCGCTGTAAGCTCCGCTGTAAGCTCCGTGAAATTGTCTAAAATACGTACAATTTCACGTTGCACCTCAACAGGTGGAACTGGAATTATTAAATCCAATACTTTTGACATATCTGGATGCTTTATTCCTGACCCTCTGTAAAATGATGCTATGTCCGTTAGCCGATTTTGCATACAATAATACAGGTATTTGTTATCTAACCTTTCTAAATCCAAGGAAGTGGCTATTCTGTTATCTCCGGTAATAAATTTTCCTTTATAATACTGGACTATTGGATTTCCACCCCAAGGAATACATACAATTTCACCTTCTGATAATACTGCAGCTGTTTTTTCCTCATCTGCCCAAATATCAGATACACTTGTAGTGAGAATTTTCACATCCCCATTTTCAGATTCCAGTGATTTTAAATCAGCGGCAAGAAAATAATTATACTTGATTATCTTCTTTTGTTTTTCTTTTGATACTGTACTAAATTTCTTATCCCATGCTGTGATTGACCAAATAGGTAAATAATCAACGCCATCAGGACAAAGTTCTGTTAGTAAATCTTCTAATTTGCTCATAAACATCACCCCTCAATTTCAGCAATGATTCTTTCAATCTCATCTCTAAGAACTTGTTCTTTTGAAACAACTTCTGCAATTTCAGCATTAAGCTTTGTAATATCAATCTTCTCACGTGTATCAGCCGCTTCAACATATGTACTTACTGACAAATTATAATTATTCTGAGTAACCTCATCATACGAAGCCAAACGAACAGTATGTTCCACCTCTTTACGCTCAGTAAACCACTTTACAATATTATCTATATTGGTATCCGTTAGTTTATTATTATTCGTTACCTTAATGCATTCATTTGTTGAATCAATGAAAAGGATGTTATTATCCTTCTTTCCCTTCTTCATAACCATAATGCAGGTTGCAATAGAAGTACCGAAGAATAAGTTGCTTGGAAGCTGGATAATACAATCAATGTAGTTGTTATCTACCAGATACTGTCGAATCTTTTTCTCTGCTCCACCTCTATACATGATTCCCGGAAAGCAAACAATTGCTGCAGTTCCATTAGGAGCAAGCCACGAAAGCGAATGCATGATAAATGCAAGGTCTGCTTTACTCTTAGGAGCCAAAACACCGGCAGGCGCAAACCTCGGATCATTGATAAGAAGAGGATTATCATCTCCGGACCATTTAATTGAATATGGTGGATTTGAAACAATCAATTCGAAAGGTTCATCATCCCAGTGCTGAGGGTTAGTCAACGTATCTTCACATTCAATATCAAATTTATCAAAACCAATATCATGCAGGAACATATTGATACGACAAAGGTTGTATGTAGTAATATTGATTCCTGACCAAAGAAACCGTTCATCACAGCCTCTTTTCCAAGAAGTTTTTCAGCCTTCAAAAGAAGTGATCCAGAACCGCACGCAGGATCATATACTTTATTGATACTTGTCTTTCCCACGGTTCCAAGTTTTGTAAGAAGAACAGACACATCTGCCGGAGTAAAGAATTCTCCACCGGATTTACCTGCATTGGAAGCATACATTGTCATAAGGTACTCATAAGCATCACCAAAAGCATCAATATCATGGTCTTTCACTGACCCAAGATTCATTGCTGCAACACCGTCAAGCAACTTTACAAGCCTCTCATTTCTCTTGGCTACAGTACTTCCAAGCTTATTACTATTTACATCAAAATCATCGAACAGTCCGGCGAAACTGTTTTCGGACTGACTTCCCTGAGCTGATTCTTCAATATGACGGAACACTCTCTCCAGAGTCTCGTTCAAGTTTTCATCCAGGCTTGCTCTTGCTCTCACATTACAGAAAAGTTCACTCGGAAGAATAAAGAAACCTTTTTCCTGAACAAGTCCTTCACGTGCTTCCTCTGCTTCTTCATCTGTCATTTTTGAATAATCAAAATCCTTATTTCCTGCCTCGATTTCACCACTGTTAATATAACCAGTGATATTTTCAGAAATATATCTATAAAACATGGTGCCAAGAACATAATTCTTGAAATCCCATCCATCTACTGCTCCACGCAATTCATCAGCAATTGCCCAAATCGCGCGATGCAGTTCTTCTCGTTCCTGTTCTTTCTTAGTATCGACCATTGTATCGACCTCCGTTTTCTAATTATTTGTCAGCGTCGGCACTCTGACCGCTTTCAATCCATGCATCAACTTCTGATATTTTGAATTTGTACATTCTTCCTACTTTGTGATATGGAATTGTATCTTTTTTTATCCAGGCACGAATTGTATCTTTACTGCATCCTACATGCTTAGAGATTTCTTCCAAACTAAGCCATCTTTCCACATCATTAATATTAGCCATGTTAGTGTCCAATAATAATCCCTCCATTAAAACTCACTGTTTCTATGTTTCTCTACAAGCTCATCATAATATGCTTTGAGCCGTTCGTATTTCTTCTTGATAACCTCATCACTTTTGATAAGGGTAAACAACGCCATATATCTTGCAAGTCTCTTTTCCAGCTGACTCATGTCGGCTTTATATTCATATCCAAAAGTAATGACCTTTCCAGCATCATCCGTAAGTACAAAATCGCAGTCTTCTAATCTCTCTATCTTATCCCTTTCTACTTTTCTGAGATTCAAGGAATATTTCTGTGTGTTTTGGTCAAAAACCTTCTCTCCAATAATCGCCCTGCTTTCAGCCTCCGGATAAAGAGTTTCCATATCAATCATCGGAGCCACCATTGCTGATGGATTATCCATATCCATATTCAAACGCTTAAGCATCATTGATAAGATGACTGACTTTGGCTCACTTTTGCTTGCGATAGCATATTTCCCGATAATGCCGTTTTTCTGCTCACATTCTTCTATAACAGCCCTGTCAATCAATGCACTCTTTATCTCACGGAATCCATGTACCAAGAATGCATTAAAGGATTCCTCTTCCGCCTTATCTTTGAATATCATATCCAGATAAGGCAGATCCAAACATACCTCAACCTTTTCATCTGAAAGTTCATAGAGCATTTCAAAAGCTATACCGCCATTGAATTCCGATTCCGGCACCGTCCACAGCTTTCTACCCATCGCTTCTACTTCATCTGGTTCTGCAAAATAATTATATTCAGCAAACAAAAACTGTTGAAATCCCGGATCTATGTATAAGATATCCGATTTTGCCTCATACATCATACACGCCGTAGCACACGCATCATGAAGGAAATTCGTCTTGTTCATGATTCTCGGATTGGCTACCTGCTTCGTTGATTTCAATTTCTTAAAGATGGCTTCAAAAGTCATTTTATTGAACTGAAATTTTCTTTCCACGTACGATATAGCACAAAATTCCCTGAACACGTCTGTAAAATCATCCTGACTGTCTGCACTCCGAAATACCCTGTCTAAAGGGCTTTTTTCCATATCGTGGTCCGATAAAATCGTATCGTATGCAGAACGGTAAAACTCATGTGGTCTATCATAAAACGACTGATATGACGGATAATTCATGATACAGAAGGTAAGCAGCATTGGATTGGAAGCAAATTCTCCGTGCTTATTCAGATATCCTTCATTCAAATTTCTGGTAAGTTCTGCCTTTACGCCATCATCCTTAATAAGTTTGTCTATCAGATCTCCTGTCTGTCTATCATCAAATGGCATCAAATACAGCCTGCTTCTAAATCCAATCGCTTTTGCTACATCACACTCTCTGGATGTAATGACATACTGATTCATCGGATAAATCTTTATCATTTCTCGTAACCTATGCTGAAATGCTGCTATGTCAGAAGGATCTATTTCGTCCAATCCATCCAGAAGAATCTGACATTTACCTGCTCTCAAAACCTTGTCTGCCGCTTCATCATTGAAAGACGGATCAAACATGCTAACAAATTTAACAATGCAGCTAAGCAGATCACATCCGGCAAATCTAAAATCCCTCAGTTCCACCAGTATTGGCATAACACCTGTCTCAGAATACTTCTTCATCGATTCTAAAAACAAGTGTCTAAGCATCATAGATTTACCCATACCGCCATTGGCAATAAGAGCTACCATATTGGATTGCTCAGCTATTTTATCAAGAGTAGCATCCTGTATCACTGTACCTCTGGCTGGCATACCTCTTCTCGAATACGCACTATCAACAGTACTCAGTGTGTTACAGATAAACACATCCTTCATTTCGCAGAGTTCATCAGAAAAATTAGTCTTTACCTTTGAATACTCTGCAAGAGCTTTTTGTTTATATACCGGAAAAATCTCTTTGCTCTCCGTGTTGGAATAAATATTCTGAACAACTTTCTCAGCACTTCCTGTTCCTCTTGCGATTTCACGAAGCTGCTGACCTATTGCTACAGTAAAAAGCTCCTTATCAATTTCATTGACCGTAGAAACTTTTATTCCAAATCTGTCCATTACTGTTACCAGGGCATTATCGTTTAATTCCCTGATAACTATCTCCAAAAATCGATTTTCATCATATTTCTCTGCGATTTCTTGCCACACTGCAGGATTGAAAGTTCTGGTTCCATTTAACCACTTCTCATAACTGCTGTCTGATGTCGGAAGCAATTCCCAGCTATCTTCTGGAATCGCTGACTTCACTAAAAATTCCACTATCTTTTTCTTTGCTCTGTGGTTCGTCAATCCGCCAGAGGATCTTGATATATAAAAATTCAAGAAGAACTCATCGAATTTTAGCCTCAATTATCAATACCTCTTTTCTCTGTCTGTATTGTCCGTGAAATGTCCGCGAACTATCGTGAAATGTCTGTTTCCCTGTCAGGGAACTTTTCCCCGACCTAATCTAAAATATTCAATATAAAGGCAATACCTCTGAGGTACAAGAAGAAGGGATTTGAACTCATTACTATATCGGTTCAACCAGGATCAATCCCACTTATTCATATCTAAGTATACATCAAAAAAGCTTATTTCTCAAGAGTGTTCTAATGCCTTTACATCACAAAGCAACTGCCGGACGCGGCATCTTCTTAGAGTTGTGGCGTGATGAACCCATTAACCGCATCAGGGGCTAAGAAGCCTGATTGCTTATTTAACGGAACGGAGACGTGCCATGAATAAGACAATCGATGCTTATCTGAATTTCATATCGAAGCCTTCGTTTCGCATTCCGCGGACACAGGAGGCCGCACGATATGGAAATCAATGTAAATGTACAGACAAGTACTGAAAATCAGCAGTCAACCAATGACAACCACAACTACGACAACCGTCGAAGTTACAACAATCTCCCACTTCAGCCGGGAGAATGCCTCGTACCAATCCGTGTGGACTGGGAAATGGTGAAACACTTCAATATGTGCCAGGACAACCTTGAGACCTGGCATATCGGACCTAACAAGGTTCTGGTAGCATTTGCTCCCGTAAAAATTGAGAACAAGCCTGCTGCCCTTAAGCAGTTCAATGCTGATGTCAGAGAACACTTTGCATCTTTTAAGTCAGATAATGCTCTCTCTCTTGATCAGTTTATGGACGAAGCCGCATCAGAAGATAGCAAAGGCTTTGAACCTGCCTCTCCGGAGAATCTTGAAGAAACCGTTATGCTCCGTATGATTATTCAGGATCTCTTAAAAAAGATCCACGAAATCAATCCGAAGTATGGTCGTATTCTCGACCTTATCTGCAAGGATTACACCAAAGGACAGATTCTTGATGAATTAGGTCTTGGTAAATCCCAGGGATATGCTGACATCAAAGCAGCACAGGCTCTTGCAAAGAAACTTTATTTCGGTGAATAAGCTTCCTGCTTAACCTGAAAACAGCGGTATCCTCACTCCGAAGATACCGCTGCCTTTTATGTTATACGCATTTTCTTACATTCAACTGATAATCATCGTGTCTCACGATACTCTTAATCGCCTGTCTCAGACTTCTTGCGTGTCCGTGCTGGTGATATCCGTCCTTAAAGCGGTGCTTATGGAATATGACCAAAGCTTCCTCTGTAGGATATCCGGAACAGTGCAGGTACCAGTAATGACCGGTATTCCTGCTCTGTATCGTCACATCCTGACTATCAGCAATTATGATATTGAAGTAATCTCCATCAATCTTATCAAGTCTCTTCTGTTCAAACATTCGCAGCCTCCTTACTGAACCAGGCTTCCAATGCCTGTTCTACAATTGAGTCCACCTGGTTCGGATCCATTCCCTCAAAGTATTTCTCCACAATTCTGGCAGGAACCTTGTAGCATTTCTTTTTGATAGGTTCTTTGCTTAGATATCGTTTTACCATTGCCTCTGTCAGAGCACCAGAATGACTTCTAAGCTTCATAACCATCTCAATGGTGATTTTGGTTTTCTTCTCTTTTATAATCTCATATACCATGGTCTGCTCATTCTCCAGAAGAAAAGCCAGCTGTAATGCCACCTTCGTATAAAGGGCACCTCTATCTACCATATCTTTAAATGGCTTAATGAGGTCATTCAGCTTAAGTAATCTACCCACGGAGCTACCGGATAATTCATATTCTTTACCAATCATATCTCTGGTCTTTGACCTGTGGTCACTGTGAACACAAGTACTTGAAACTTCTTTCCCTTCCAAGCGTGCAATTTCTTCCAGAATATCATTTCTTTTCCCACGGCTCGCAACCTTATCATAGCGTTCTTTCAACACCGCTGCCTTCTCCGATATTGCCAAATCCGAAAATGACCTTTGCATCAGATTCGTTTCGATTACATACACATAGGCCTCTTCCTCCGATAATCCAGTCTTTACTATCGCCGGTATTTCCTTAATTCCTGCCAGCTTAGCTGCATTCCAGCGATTATGCCCGGAAAGCATTTCATAACCGGTATCAAGCTTCTGTACAATAACCGGATTGAGCACTCCGTGCTCCTTCACACTTGCAATCATATCTTCCAGACGTTCTCCTTCATACAGATGAAATGGATGGTCATGAAACGGCTGAATACTCTTTACCGGCACCATCTCAACACCTCTTGGCATTGTTACTTCTTCTATATCTCCCATCAGCAGATCCACTGCATCACCAAATACTTTTCTCTTTGAATTAGCCTTCATACGCGATTATCTCCTTTGCAAATTTTCTATATGCGATTCCTGCAGATGCCTTTTTACTATACTGAGCAATCGGCATATTGTAGTAAATGCTCTCTCCTACCTTGACTGTTGCCGGTATCCTTGTCTGAAACACTTTGATTTTCCCTTGAAAGCTTCCGGTCACTTCTTCTGTCAGCACCTTACAAAGAGTGGTCCTGCTCTCACACATAGTCAAAAGAATGCCTGCAATCTCCAGTCTTGGATTAATTCGCTTCTTAATCTTTCCTACAGTTCTTAGAAAATCCTGTAATCCCATCATCGCCAGAAGCTGAGGATTCACTGTAATAATCACCTCATCTGCCGTAGCCAATGCATTGATGGTAAGCATTCCTAAAGATGGGCAGGTATCAATCAGTATGTAATCGTATCTGCTCTTCAACGGTTCCAGAACCTCTGCCAGCATCCTCTCTGCGCCCATTTCTGTTCTAAGCTTTGCATCCACCACAGACAGATAAATAGATGATGGAATATAATCCACGCCCTCTCTACTCTGGATGTAATCTTCAAAGCTCTCTGGTAACTCTTCCTCAATCTGAGCCATCATCAGATGACCAATCGTATATTCTAAGGCTCCGGTATCCTCTATTCCATAGCAGGTAGTCAGATTGGCCTGACTATCAAAATCCACCGTCAATACCTTCTTGCCCATTTCCCTCAAGGAATACGCCAGATTAAGTGTGGTCGTGGTTTTACCCTCGCCACCTTTCTGTGAACCGATAACAATAATCTTTCCCATAATCACTGCACCTCTCTTCCGTTATATTCTGTACTTCTCTCAGCCACGAACTGCGCATGGAGCTGTTCCTTCTCTGCTTGGAAACGCTTCTGGAGCTTCTTCATTTCCTGCTCCATGAATTCCGTTTCTGCCATTGCCATTGCAGCCTTTTCTGCATCCGGAGTAATAATCAGCTTCCCATCCTCACAGCTGACACTGATGTAATCACCAATCTCAAATCCCATTTCCTTAAGCCACTGCCCTTTAAGAATGATGGTAGGTGTTGCCTTGTAGTTATATCCGCTCTGTTCATGAACCTTCATGCTTCTAATCTTCTGATTTTTCATAAGCTTGTCTCCTTTTCCAATCAAATGTTATTTTTTGAAAATCTTACATAGTCTTATGTATCAATCTGTGCTATACTCTTTACAGGCATATCTGCCAATACACATCCTGGAGGCTGTCATGAGTGAAGAGAAAAATGGTTCCTATAAGGGCTTAACCGAAGCTCGCAGAAGAGCGAACAAAAAATATAATGACCGTTTCGTTGAAATTAAGGTTCGTGTCACCCCAGAGAAGCGTGCCATCATTAAAGACCACGCTGAAAAGATGGGTGAAAGTGCTACTGCCTTTATCAATCGAGCAATCGATGAAGCCATGAAACGCGATCAGGAATCTAATCCCGAAACGTAAAAAATCCGGTGACGTATGGATACATTTCCACACATCACCGGATGATTTTTTCTCTCATAAATTATCTCCGTTGTGTAATTTTCTATATGAGTATATTTGCAACAAGGCTCCCCATCTGTATGTTTTTTTCGTTATTTTCTACACATTTCAAATGGTCTAAACCTGGTCTAAAACAGAACTGTGAAGCTTCCCTTTCCCCGATAAATCAAGACTTTTTAGAGAGTTGCCAGTATATTGCCGTGGCACACGAAAAGCACTCGAATTCTCATAATTTCTCCTTTCAAACTGCGAAATAATGCCCAGTTTTGCAAGGTTTTGCCAACTTTTCTGCAAAATCTTATCTACACAGAATCTGTGATACATTCTGCAATTTTTTTGCAAATCCGTGCAAAACACAGCCGTCAATCGTAGTCAAAACGTAGTATAAATCATTCCTGATTACTACTGGTATTTTCTCGCCTTTTTATAAATTACCACTATTATACCATATATGAAGATACTTCTGAATATAATTTTTACGCAGTAAAAAAGGGAGCTGTCCAGTTGCAACTCCCTCTGCATATACTTTTCGCTTCCATATTAAATTGCTCGGAACATTTTCTGATTCATCGGTTTCTCCTGTCCTTTTTCCATTTCTCTCCGTACTTTCTCCACATCTTCCATTTTCTTCAGCTCATCAGCAGCATCTTCCAGTCCCCAATGGGTATAGGTGTTCATTGTAACACTGATGTCCGAATGTCCCATCAAGTATTGCAAAGTTTTGGGATTCATGCCCGACTTCGCCATATTGGAACAGTAGGTGTGTCTACATACATGAGGGGTAACTTTCGGCATCTGGATACGGTAAATCCTGTTGTATTTC
>QFCH01002420.1_pt1 | contig 39916 bp, 26 predicted proteins | sample 5346071 | NCBI WGS metagenome assembly QFCH01 (sample SAMN09062255, study PRJNA434731) | Human gut metagenome, whole genome shotgun sequencing project. | isolation source: stool timepoint B chromium assembly | host: Homo sapiens | collected 2015
AGGACGGAAAGACCCCGGGACCTTTACTATAGCTTGGTATTGGTGTTCGCTTGGACTTGTGTAGGATAGGTGGGAGACTGTGAAGTTGCCGCGCCAGCGGTGGTGGAGTCGTCGTTGAAATACCATTCTGGTTCAAGCGGTCACCTTAACCTTGGCCCGTGATCCGGGTTGGGGACAGTGCCTGGTGGGTAGTTTAACTGGGGCGGTTGCCTCCTAAAATGTAACGGAGGCGCTCAAAGGTTCCCTCAGCCTGGTTGGTAATCAGGTGGCGAGTGCAAGTGTACAAGGGAGCTTGACTGTGAGACCGACGGGTCGAGCAGGTGCGAAAGCAGGAACTAGTGATCCGGCCATGGCACGTGGGTGCGTGGTCGCTCAACGGATAAAAGGTACCCCGGGGATAACAGGCTGATCTTGCCCAAGAGTCCATATCGACGGCATGGTTTGGCACCTCGATGTCGGCTCGTCGCATCCTGGGGCTGGAGTTGGTCCCAAGGGTTGGGCTGTTCGCCCATTAAAGCGGTACGCGAGCTGGGTTCAGAACGTCGTGAGACAGTTCGGTCCCTATCCTCTGTGCGCGCAGGAAATTTGAGAAGGGCCGTCCCCAGTACGAGAGGACCGGGATGGACGAACCTCTGGTGTGCCAGTTGTACCGCCAGGTGCATGGCTGGTTAGCTACGTTCGGAAGGGATAACCGCTGAAAGCATCTAAGCGGGAAGCCTGCTTCAAGATGAGGTTTCCACGCCCCCTGTGGGGTGAGAGGCCCCCGCCAGACTAGCGGGTAGATAGGCCAGAGGTGGAAGCACCGCAAGGTGCTCGTGAGCCGACTGGTACTAATTGGCCAACACTAAACAACCACCCAAACAAACCGTTCGGGTGAACAACTAACAGCAGCAAAACAGCCGCAACCACTATACAAACCACGATCAACCCACACCCCCCAACCAAAACACGGGGCGGGGGATGGTGTTGAACGAATAATCTTGTGGTGGTCACAGCACCGGGGAAACGCCCAGCAACATTCCGAACCTGGAAGCTAAGCCCGGCAGCGCCGATGGTACTGCAACCGATGGGTTGTGGGAGAGTAGGACACCGCCACAACACACTCACGGAAGCGGCCAGAGACTCCACAGTCTCTGGCCGCTTCTCTGCGCGCTGAATGCTATCTCTGCCTTGCCGAATGCTGTCTTTACTGATGTCTCTCCCCACGGCGCTTTTACCGGACAGACGGCCAGGCCGGGAAGCCACACAGGGCTCCCGGCCTGACCCACACCACCAACCAACCGAAGCGCCCCCCTCAAACCCAACCTGCACCGGCGCTGGTTACCCACACGAGCACCACCACAGCCCCTATGCGTCCCTCAGACGCTCCCCCGCGCGACAGTGTGCACCAGAATAGTCCTCGGGCCCGATTGGGCCGTGTTGGGCCGGCTACGCGTCGTTGTGGCGCGTGAGTGCTGCTGGTTCGAGCACGCACGCTCGTGACGTCGGTGTCGTCGCGCGGTGTCGTCGCGCGCTGTGGCGCCGGCGCGGCCTTCCAGGGGGTCGGCTAGGTGGGTGTGCCCGTCGTTGAGCTTCGCTCTCCTTGCTGTCGCGCCTCCTTCGTGCTCGCCGCCGGCCCGCTGTGACTCCTCGCCGGCCTGGCGGCGTGTCGGTGACCTGCTTGCGTACCACGGCCTCGTACCACGGCCTCGTGCCAAGGCGGACGCGGCAGACTTTGCGCCGGCGGCGGGGATGGTGTCGGCTCTGTGGCTGACACTTTCGCGCCCACAGAATGTTGTTCAGCTGAAACACGGCCAATGTTGCTGTGACAACAGTTGGACGATAGTCCCATGTTGATTGACAGTTCAATGATGCAGATTGCCTGATCACGGCAAAGTTGTGAGACGCGTCGATAATTTGTAGGACCTGTGTCCTAATCGATAGCCGAATGGGTTGTTCTGAAATGTTGCAGGATGTAACGTACTTGATGTTTCAATAATGCCCCGAAAGGAAACGTCATGGCTTCCATTGCTGTCGTTCTCGGTTCCGTTCGCCCCGGTCGTGCGGGCGAGCAGGTGGTGCGCTGGATCGAGGAGCAGGCGCTCCAGGTCGAGGGCGTCAACCCCATCTTCATCGATCTTCGTGACTGCGATCTGCCCCTCTTCGCTGAGGAGATGTCCCCCTCGATGCAGGCCCCGACCCTGCCCGAGGCCGTGCGCCTGCGCGCCAACATCGAGGCGCTCGACGCCGTCGTGTTCGTGACCCCCGAGTACAACCACTCGATCCCCGGTGTCCTCAAGAATGCGATCGACTACCTGCCCCCGGCCACCCTCAAGGACAAGGCCACCGCGCTGATCGGCTACTCCTGGTACGGCGGCGAGGCCCCTCGCACCCACCTGCGCGATATCCTCTCCACCTTCGGCGCCGACGTGCGTGAGCAGGAGCTGGGTATCAACCTCGGCTCGGACTTCGTCGACGGTGCCTTCAAGCCCTCTGACGAGCTGAGCGCCTCGCTTCGCCAGCTCCTGGCCTCCCTGGCCTGAGTGCTGCCCCGACAGGGGACATGCGAGCAGTATCGACGCGAGAACATCGCTGCGGCGCCACGCGTGGCGCCGCAGACATGACACGGGCGGCCCGGCAGGAAACTGCCGGGCCGCCCGTGCGTCGTATCTGGGAGTCGAATCCAAGGCTCAGATCCATGTGGGTAGCCACATGTGCGCGCGCCAAAACTCGTAGTCGACGACGTCGCCGCGCCACAGGGGCATGAAGTAGAAAGCGCACGCGAGAATCGCGATCGTCAGCGCGGCGGCCAACAAACGACCCGCGGTCGCGGAGGGCAGCGGTGGGGGAGAGGACGGGGCTGCCCCGGTGATCGTGACGGCATCGGCCAGGAGTGCGACCATCCACGCGACCCCCAGCGCGACGAAGGGCACGAAGGCCACCGTGTAGAACGTGAAGATCGTCCGGTGTGCGTAGGTCAGCCAGGGCACGTACAGGGCGAGGTAGCCCGTCAGGATGACGCCGGAGCGCCAGTTTCGGTAGCGAAGAGTCACGATGAGCACGAGGAGGAGTGCTCCAATGCCGATCCACCACAGAACCGGGTTACCCAGAGCAACGACGTTCGTTGCGCACTTTCCAGAGGCGCACCCGGTGATTGACGCGTCGTTTGACCAGTGGAAAGACGTCGGTCGTACCTGCGCGAGCCACGTGTAGGGGTTGGACTGGTACGTGTGGGGCGTCGTCAGGCCGGTGTGGAATGTCCACATGTCCTTGTGGTAGATCCACAGGTCGGCGAGGGCGCCGGTGAATCCGGGGATGCCGGATCGTCCGTGTCCGTGGGCCTGGGGGTGTGTGAACCAGCCGAACCAGGAGGCGATGTAGGTCAGGATCGCGCTGGGGACCATGAGGATGAATGCCCACCACACGTCCGCGATGAGCGCCCCGCGCACGGGCGAAGGGTGGCCGAGCCGCCAACGGTAGGTGACCTCGCGAATGGCGACGAAAATGCCGAGGCAGGCGAGGACGTAGACGCCGGACCACTTCACCGAGGACGCCAGGCCGCACAGGATGCCGGCGGCGAGCAGCCAGGGGCGCCGACCCGCGTTGGGGCCGATCGCGAAGCCGTGTTGGTCGCGCAGGGTGACGAATGTCCACAGGTTGGCCCAGCCGTGGCGCGGGGCTCCGATGCCGTCCCATGCGGTGAGCTTGCTAGTCAGCGTTGGGCGTGACATCTGCTGGTCCTTGACGACGCACAGGAACGCAGCCAGGGCGAACATCGCGAGGTAGCCGTCGAGGATGGAGGTGCGGCTCATGACGATGGCGATGCCGTCGGTGGCCAGGAAGAGGCCAGCGAGGAGGGTGAGGAGGGGGCTGTGGAAGAGGTTCTGCGCGAGTCGACACAGGAGGAATACGGTGATAACGCCGCAGATCGCGGTCACGATGCGCCAGCCCACCGGGTCTGTCTGTCCGAGCGCTTCCATGCCCAGGCCGATGAGCCACTTGCCCGTCGGCGGGTGGACGGGGTACCCGCCTTTGGCTGCGAGCCCGGAGACGTTGCCCGCGACGAAGGACGCGTCGTAGTTGTTGGGCCACGTGCCCTCGTATCCGAGTGTGATGAGTGACCAGGCGTCCTTGACGTAGTAGGTCTCGTCGAAGACGAGGGTGCGGACGTTGTCCAGTCCGGTCATCCGAATGATGGCCGCGATGATCGTGGCGACCGCGGTGGCCACCCAGCCGGCGGTCGGGGTGTGCAGGCGGGCTGCCCAGATGTCCCCGCCTGTCGTTGACGAGGCCGGGGCGGGGTCGTGGGGGACGCTGGCCTCGGATGTTTCGTTCTCTCGGTTGGACTCCTCGGGGCGTGGGTCCTCCGGTGCGCCGTCCTCGGGAGTCGTGTCCGTGGGGGACGAGGCCGGGGCAGGCGCGTTCTCGGAGGCGGCGGCAGGGAGAACCTTGCCGTGGGGGTCGGGTGCCTCGACGTCCTGTGGGTTGTCGTGGGTCGTGTTCGTGGTATCCATCGATGCCGAGTCTAGCGGGCTGTGTGGCGCTGTGAGCAATTGCCTGAACGTTTGTTACCGGCTCGTGGGAGGGTGTGCATCGGCCAGGTGTTGAGAATTGTTCTCGCAATGCTCTATAATTTTCGGGTACCCGAAAAATCCGTTGGAGCGATGATGATCCCCTCAACAACCCGCCGCGCGGCACTCGCCATCCTCGGCCTCGCCCTCGCGCCCCTCGCGGCGTGCGCGCCCACCTCCTCGGCACACGGCCTCACAGTCGTCGCCACAACCACGCAGATCTGCGACTACGTCACCCAGATCGCCGCAGCCTCCACCGACCTCTCCCTGGATAAGACCGACGCCTCCGGCAAGAGCTCCCACGTGGGCGCCGCCCCCGACAATGCGGCCCTGACCATGAGCCTGACGTGCCTCCTCGCCCCCAACGCCTCGGCGCACGAACACGAGATGACCCCTGCTCAAACCGCGGCCCTGGCCGACGCTGACGTCATGGCTGTCTCCGGCGTCGACCTCGAGCACTTCCTGGACGACGCGGTTGCCTCCTCCGGCTTCCACGGGCGCATGGTCGTCACCTCCGGCGTCCTGACCGCCTCCGACGTCGACAACCCCGGCGCGGCCGACCCGCAGACCCCCTACACGATCGACCGCGGGATCGAGCGCGTCGAGGTCTCCCCCTGGCCCTTCCCGCCCGAAAATGCGGGCGAGGCACCCGAATTCCGCTTCGACCCCCACGTGTGGACCTCGCCCAAGCGGGCCCGCGTCCAGGTCGAAAACCTGGGAGCTGGCCTGGCCGCCGCCGCACCCGACGCCGCCGCCTCGATCAACGCGGCCACGGCCTCGTACCTGGAGGACCTGGACGCCCTCGACGCGTGGGCGACCGCCTCCATCGAGACCGTCCCGGAGGGCCAGCGCGTCCTGTTCACCTCGCACGATGCCTTCGGCTACTTCTCGGGCGACTACGGGATCCGCTTCATCGGCGCGGCGCTGACCGACTTCAACGACCAGCAGGACGCGACCGCCGACCACATTGCCTCCGCCGTGCAGGCCGTCAAGGACTCGGGCGCCGTCGCGCTCTTCGCGGAAAACTCCAACAATTCCAAGTCCATCGAGGCGATCGCGCGCGGCGCCGGCGTCACCCCCATCGTGGGCGACGACGCCCTCTACGGCGACTCGCTCGGCCCCGACGGGAGCGCCGGAGCCACCTACGTGGGCTCGATTATCCACAACGTGCGCGCGGTGACCGACGCGTGGGGCGGCACCGCCCCGGCGTTGCCCGAACGGCTGGCGGGTCAGTGATGTCTCACCTCGTTTCTTTTGAGGACGCGGCGCTGGGGTATGGCAATACCCCGGCGCTGTCCGGCCTGACCCTCGACGTGGATGGGGGTCAGGCCCTCGCGCTTGTTGGCCCCAACGGGGGCGGCAAAACCACGCTCCTGCGCGCCGTCGTCGGCGGCTGCCAGATCCTGTCGGGGCGCGTGTCCGTCGCTGCGTCGCGCATCGGCCTGGTCCCCCAGAGCGCCGACCTGGACCTGACCTTCCCGGTCAGCGCCTCCGAGGTCGTCACCATGGGCCTGATCGCCGAGGCCGGGTGGGGTCGGCGCATCACCGCGGACATGCGGCGCCGCGTGGGCGAAGCCCTCGAGAAGGTCAACCTTTCCGACCGCGCCTCCCATCGTTTCGGCACGCTCAGCGGCGGGCAGCGCCAGCGCGTCCTCGTGGCCCGCGCCCTCGTCGCCCAGCCCGAGCTGGTCATGATGGACGAACCCTTCAACGGCCTCGACGCGCCCAGCCGCGACATCATCACCGGACTCATCGCCTCCCTCACCGCCGACGGCGTCGGGGTCGTCGTGTCCACCCACGACCTCTCGCTCGCGCGCGACGTGTGCTCCCGGGCCTGCGTGATCGCCTCGCGCCTCGTGGCCCTGGGCCCCGTCGACGAGGCCCTGGCCCCCTCGGTGCTTGCACGCGCCTACGGGTCGAGCGCCGACGAAGCGATTGCGGCGCTGTCATGATCGCCCCCTACCTGCTGCGCCCCATCATCGTCCTGGGGCTGCTGGCCCTGGCGGTGGGGCCGGCCTCGACGCTCGTGAACCTGCGCCGGGCCGAGTTCAGCGCCGAAACCATGGTGCACGGCGTCTTCCCCGGCATCGTGGTGGGCATGGCCGTGGGCGGGCGCGACGCCATCATTCCCGGCGGTGCCGTATGTGCGGCGCTCATTGCCGCCTCCCTGACGGCGGCCTCGCGGCGCCCGCGCTCCTCCGAGGCCACCACCGCCGTCCTGCTGACAGCCTTCTTCTCCCTGGGCATCGTCATCTCCCTGCGTATCGGTGACATGTCCGGTCAGCTCGAATCCCTCATGTTCGGGCGCCTCCTGGACATTACGCCCTCTCGGATGTGGACCAGCGCCGCCGTCCTGGCCGTGGCGGGCCTGCTCCTGCTGGCCACCTGGCGCGCCCAGATCGCCGTGGCCTTCGACCGCGAGGCTGCCCGCGTCAGTGGCATCCCCGTCACCTGGATCGACGTCGCCTTCAACGCAGCGCTCGGCGCGATCGTCGTCGCGGCCTCGACGGCCGTGGGCGTCCTCCTCGTCGTCGGTTACCTCATCGTGCCCGGCGCCTTCGGGCGCCTGCTCGCCTCTGGCACGCGCGCGATGGCGGCGTTGGCCGCGCTGAGTGCGCTGGTGGGCGGCTGGGCGGGCTTTGGTGTCGCCCTGCTGCGCGCGCCCCGGCCCCTGTCGCCGCAGGCCTGCGTCGCCCTCGGCGTGCTCGCCTGCTTTGCGCTCGGCTGCGTGATCCGGAAGCTGCGCGACGCTCCCGCGGGGCGGGACGAGGCCTCGGCCGGCTCTCAGGATTCCCTGACCGCGCGTGAAACAGCGCGTGAAACAGGTGCTGTCGCGGGACCAGATCTGAGCTCCGCGCGTGAAACAGCGCGTGAAACAGGGGAGAGTGCGGGCCGTGAGCGTGAAACAGTGCGTGAAACGCGGGCGTCGGCGCTGCTGACGGTGGGGGAGGCCTCGTGATCCTCAGCCTCCTGCTCGTCCCCGCACTGCACGTCACCCTGATCGGCGCCCTCGGTGGCCTCGTCGGGGCGTTCGCATACCTGGACAAGCGCATTTTCTTCGCCGAATCCGTCACCCACGGCACCTTCCCCGGCGCGGTCCTCGGCGTCGTCATCGCCGCCGCCCTCGGCCTGGGACACTCGGGCATGTCGGCCGCTCTCTACGTCGGCGCCTTCCTCGGAACGATCCCGCTGGTCGCGCTGATGCGATCCCTCGCGTCGATCCCCGGCATCTCCAGCCAGGGCGCCGCGGGCATCGTCCTGACCGCCGGATTCGCCACCGGGTACTTCCTGGCCACCTGGTTCAAGCCCCTGCCCCTTGCGGTCAGCTCCTTCCTGACCGGATCCGTCATGACCGTCTCGCCCGCGGACGTCGCCTGGGCGGGGGCCGTCCTTACGGTCGCGCTCGCGGTTGTCGCCGCTGGGCACCGCCAGCTCCTGGCCCACTGCTTCGACCCCACCGAACCCGGGGCCGCGCGCGGGGCTTCTCGCAACGAGCGCATCATCCTGGGCCTCATCCTCGCCGCCGTCACCGTCGCGATCCCCGCCGTCGGCACGATTCTGTCGATCGCCCTCATCGCCGCCCCCGCCGCGGCAATCGCCCCCCACGCGCGAAGCTCGCGCGCCTTCCTCATTGCCTGCCCCCTCCTCGGCGCCATCGTCGGCCTGGCTGGCTTGGCGATCGCCGTGCCCGCGCGGCTCAGCGCCGGCGGCACTATCGCTCTCCTGTGCGCGGGCGCCGTCCTGGCCTCACGCCTGCCCAGCTGGGTGCGCGCGCGGGGACAATAAGCGTTATTTTACCCTGCAAAATACGATCAATGAGGCGGTCTCGCGACGCGTTCGCGAGACCGCCTCCGCGTTGGTCCTTGTTGAATGACGCTCGGAACTGCGAGAATACGCGCTTGTGCGGCGACGCGACATGCCACCTGACCAGTAGTATTGGAAAAAGCCTTCCTCCGCAATTAGACTGAGAGAAAATATCGTCTTCGTCCGGTCGGTAAGACCCAGGCGCACGGGAGGCACGATGAATAACACCGCTGCACAGATCGTGGTCATCGACGATCACCGCGTCGTCGGACTCGGCGTCAAGGCAGCGTTCGAGGACCAGGGGGCCGACGCCTCCATTACCTGGTCGCCGACCGTTCGCGAGGCGCGGTGGAAGCGCGGGCAGGTCGCCGTCCTCGACCTGCGCCTCGCCGACGGCTCCGCCCCCGACACGAACATCGCGTACATCAACGGATACGGGATCCCCGTGGTTGTCTACACCTCCGGCGACGACCCCTACCTGGTGCGACGCGCGATCGCCGGCGGTGCCCTGTCCATCATCCGCAAGAGCGCGCCACCCGACGACCTCGTCGAGGCCGTCCTCGCCGCCGCCGACGGCGTCACCTTCCCCACCCCGGATTGGGCCGCCGCACTCGACGCCGACGAAGATTTCGTCGCAGAACACCTCTCCGCCCTTGAAGCGCGCATCCTCGCCCACTACGCCTCCGGCGCGAGCTCCAGCAGCGTGGCACGCGCCCTCAGCGTCTCCAAAAACACCGTCAACACCTACATCGCCCGAATCCGCGATAAATACAGGGAATCGGGACGCCCCGCCGAATCGCGCGTCGACCTCTTCCGACGCGCGGCTGAAGACGGCCTCGTCAGCTACTACGACTAATGCACCCGCGCGACCTCGGCCCCTACGCGCTGCACATGCAGCGCCTCCTCGTCCTGACCTGCGTCCTCGCAGCCATCTTTATCACCATCATCAGCGGACCCCAACTGGTTCCGGTGGGGCTTTCGCGCGCTGAGCTCGTGCAGTGGGTCGTCTACTCGCCGAACCTGATTCTCCCGCTCTGCGCCGGAGCGTGCGCGCTCGCCGCGATACACAAAGCGGTGACCACACGCAAGCATACGCACACGTGGACCGATACCGGCTGGTTCGTGCTCATGCGCCTGTACCTCGCGTGCTACCTTGCGCTCATCGTCGCGTGCACGATCCTGCCAGCCATAAACCTCGGATCCCCGGTGCCCCCGGTGTATTTCCACGCCATCGCCTCCGACACGAACCCGATCCTGGCACTCTACCCACTCGCCGCGATCAGCTGCATCGCCGTCCTGCGCGGACGCTACACGGCCGCCTACCTCAGCGCCATCGCTCCGCTGCAGATCATCGTCATGATGAGCGCCAACCCCGACAACAAACTACTCGAAACATCGGTCGGCCCCCTCTTCTTCCTGCTCACCGCCATGGCCAACGCGGGAATGCTTGAATGGACCCTCATGATCGTGCGCGGCCTCGACCAAACCCGCGCCAACGCCCGCGACGCGGAGCATGCGCTCGCGGGAGAGCGCGCCCAGGGGCGTGCACGGGCGCGTAGCAACGGTCTCATCCACGACTACGTGCTCTCGGCTCTGATTCTCGCGTGCAAACGAGGCATCGACGACATCGAGGTGCGCGCGGCAGCCCACTCCGCGCTGTGCGCACTCATCCCCGCCCCACCCTCCAACGGGTTCATGGACGCTACACAGATGCGGGGAGCATTCGAGGCCCTCGTGCGTTCGGGGAACACGCGCTGGAAGCTCGCATGTCACCTTCCTGCAAAAGGCTGGCAGATCCCCGCCCAGGTGGGCGCCGAGGTCGTCGCTGCGACCCACGAGGCACTCAACAACGTTCGCCTCCACGCAGGATCCGACACCTCGGACCCGAGCCAGCCCGCGCGCTGCCGCGTCGTTGTCTCAGCCGGGGCGGATTCCATGCGCGTGACGATCACCGACACGGGACAGGGCTTCGACCTTGAGCGCCTCGCCGAGGGGCGACACGGCGTCCGGGGTTCCATCGTGAAGCGGATGGAGTCGGTCGGTGGCAACGCAACCCTGGCCTCGAAGCCCGGCGGAGGCACGCTCGTGACCCTGGAATGGCGCGACCCCCAGAGTCGACGCTTCCGGCCGCGGCAGGCGATTCGCTCCGCGTTCGCGTGGCGGACCCGCGCGGGTACGCGCGACAAAGACCCGTCGCGCACCGCGTGGGATTCGCAGGTCCGCGCGGCCGCAGAGTCGCGCGGCGCGCGGCTGCTTGTTCTGGTCGGCGTTGTGTTTCATAGCTATATGGTGGCGATCGAATTCAGCCACGGGGCCTACTCACATAGGGGCCCCGTCATCCTCTCCCTCGCGATCATGGCGGTCGCAGGAACCCTGTTGGTGGCACCGTGGCCCGACCGCGTGCCCCCGAAACTCGTGACCTGGGGGAGTGCCGCTGTGATCGGTGTGTCCAACCTGCTGGTGCTCATCCCGATTCGGGGAGCGTCCGCATGGCCGGGCTGGTCCGGGTGGAGCGCGGGCGCATCGATGTTCCTCGCTGTGCTGCTCCTCCTGCGTCAGCGCACGGCCGAGGCCGTCGTTGGCTGCGTCGGCTTTGTGGTCGCAGTCGCCGCCTGGGTTGCACTCTCAGGTAGGCCGCCCGGCCTCGTCTTTACCTTCACGATCGGCCACATCATCACGTTCATGTTCTGGTTTGCTCTCGTGTCGTGGTCGGGCACCGTGACCTCCGCGATCGAACGAGCCCTCAAAGCCGAGGAGCAGGCGCGCCTGGAGAGGGAACTGCAGGTGAGCATTAATTCGGCCATGGCGGTCAAGCTCGCTGACGTGTCCGTTCGCGCGCGCAGGACCCTCGAGGCGCTCAGGGATGAAGAAGTGACACCTGAGATCGCCATGGAGGCGCGCCTGCTCGAGGCGGAGCTGCGCGACGAGATCCGCGCTCCCTTCTTCACCGGAACCGCCGTCGTGGAAGCGGCGCGTCGCGCGCGAGGACGAGGGGTCGAGGTCCTCCTGCTCGATGACCGCGGAGGCGAAGGTGTGCGTGGAACCGGGGAAGGGGACGACGACGCACTGTGTTCGCTCATCGTTGAGCGCGCCAGCACTGCCCTCGACGAGGCCGTGGCCGGGCGCGTCGTCGTGCGGGTGTGTCCCGCGGGCAGACGGTGGGCCGCGACGATCCTCACCGACGCGGGGCTGGCCGTCGTGGAATCGAAGGCGGCATCGACGAGCGTCTGTTGAGTGGGGAAACCTCGTTCCATCACTGAAGCGCTACACAGTTACTGTGTATAACTTGTGATATTTGCGACACTGTGGGGTGTGCGTTGGGGGATACTGGAAGTGTCCTCTGATGGAGGGCGATTCTTTCACATCACAACACAGGTATTAGGAGTCTGACATGACGCGATGGAAGAAGGCGGTCGGCGTCGTAGCGGCCGTCATGGTTGTGGTCTCGCTGACGGCGTGCTCTGGATCAACGAGGACCAAGGGGGGTGACACGACCTGCGGGGAGTATTTGACGATGTCCTCTGACGATCAATATGAGGCGGTCAAGGACCTCCTGTCGGAGAAGGGGAAGACTCCTTCAAAAGCCATGATTCAGCTGAGTGTCAGTTCCGCGAAGCTCTTTTGTGTGACGGCGGGCGACGATCAGTCCAAGATTCGCGAGATCAACGGATAGGTGGCGCGCCTTCCCGCTCATTCACCTTGATGTGCGGACGAGTGAACGTGGCTGTGGGGGCCACCCATTGGGTGGCCCCCACGTATGTCGTGCCTCGTGCGTTGGCTACTTGTTGATATGGCGATCGAGCCAGGCTTTGAGATCCGGGTAAATCGACGGATTCTTCGACAGCGCCAACCACAGGTCAGGCCTCGTCCGAGCGATCTCCGCCTGGACATCCCACGGCGTCGCCGGATCCATCGCGTCGGCGGCAGTGAAGCGGCTTCCCGGCGAGACTGCCGCGCGCGTCATGTCGAGGTCATCGTCGTCGTAGGCGTCGGCCGAGGCCTGCCGAGTCTGAGCGATGTCCGGTGCCTGTTGGGGCGCCGAGACCTGCTGGGGTTCCGGGGCTTGCTGGGGTTCCGGGGCTTGCTGCAGGGCAGGTGCGGGCGAAGCGAGCGGGCCAACCGAGAACGGCTGATTGACCGGGGCGTCCTCGCTGGGGGAGGTGAGAGGGCCAATCGAGATCGGGCGGTTAAGCTCTTCGGCCGCGCTCTGGCGCGGTGCAGGGGCTTCCGGGGCTGGAGGCATCGACGGTGCAACCGCTGTCGGCGCGGGAGCCGACGCGGAGGGCGCGCCGGAGGCGGGCGTGTGCACCTGCTGAGCCACGGCCTCGTTCGTGAGAGGCTGTGCAACGTTGGCCGCCTGGGGCTGCGAGAACGCCGGTGCCGCGGGCGTCGTCAGAGCGCTCGGCGCCACTTGAGCGGCGGTGGTGGCCTGCGCAACCCACGCCTGGTAGGCCTGCGCCTCCGCAGCGTTGGCGGCGGGCGGGCGCTTCCACGGTTCTGGGTCCTGGGCTGCGAGAGGGTCGGGCAGCGCCGCAGGGCCGAAGTAATCCAAGGCCAGGACCGCTACCGCACCAACAACGATGAACAGCGACGGAAGGAGCCTGTGATCCTCGTCGGCCAGCAGGAAAAACCACGGCAGGCCGATGGCGAGCACCGCCAGTGCGATGAAGTGTGGGGTGGTGTGTTTCATTTCCACTTCACCTTTCCTTGTTCACTGATGATCTCGCAGTACGGGTCACATGCCCTCATCGCCCTGATGACGCGCCGTTCCAGATTGGCTAGGCTCCTGGCCTCGGGCACCAGACCGTTGAACTGCAATGCTTGGACGACGCTCCACAGGAGCTGCGTGCCTTCTTTGTCGGTGAGCAGCGTCGCAGACCACTGCGTGAAGGTCAGGCGGCCCTTCGATTGGAAAACGAGACCGGCGGGATCGTCCGAGCGCCATTTGAAGACGCTGGCAGGCCACCACCGTGGGGGCTTTTCGCTGGCCGGGACGTCGATTGCCTCCCACGCAGCCTCAAGGAGTGCGTGAGCAGACACTGATTTCGGGGTGATGAGGTGTGTTCTGCCCACCGCCCCCTCGCCCTCGCGGTGCGCTTTCCGGAAAATCAGCTGGGTGATCTTCGCGGAGATTTCCTGACGCAGCCGTATCCACCCGTAATAGAGGAAGCCGCAAGCGATGAGAATGATGATTGCTATCGCCGTGGTCATGATGTGTTTCTCCTATGAACCAAATAGAAACGCGAAAGGTGTGAGGAAGAAAAGCCCGAGCCATGCTTCGTCCCAATAAGAGGGGGTCTGAGCAGCCGGTGTGCGCGGTCGGTGATAATCAGCGTGCTGGCTGCGGCCCCGGGATCTGCACCTATGAGCTGGAGGATGCCTCCGTGGCCGAGGCCGTGGCCGTGGTTGTGTCCGTGTCCGTGGGCTCAGTCTCAGTCTCAGTCATAGGCCCGCTCGTGCCTTCGTCCGCTGAACTGGTGACGAAATGTGACGCCGCGACGATCAGATCGAAGAGTTCGAGCATGAGGTGCTTGATCATGGCCATCTGCGTCGCGAAGGAGACGATCACGATCTGCTTCGTGCCGGGCACGTGCGCCCAGTAGTCCACTCGCATGCGTTCGAGGTTGAGCTTTTCGGCCTCGGCGCGCAGGGCCGCTTCCTCCGGCGTCTCATCCTTGGGGGCCTCGACGTGGAACGAATCATCCTTTTCAATGAGTACGCGGCGCAGTGCCCGGAAGTTCGCGCCCTCAACTTCCACGAACTCGTCGTCAGCGTCCTCGAAGCCCATTCGAAGGATGCCAAACACCTCCTCGCTCTCCGTGCCAATCGCAGGGCTCATGCGCAGCCCCGGCGGCTGATAGACCGTGATGTTCACAGGGAAAGGCGCATCCTTTTCCAGCTCCTTGCCGAAGTACATAGCGACGGCGCCGCCTTCCATGGCCTCGGCACACGCATCGACCACCTGATCGTGCATCTGGCGACGCAGCACGGCCGCGTCGTCCGCCGGGCCGACAATGCCCTGGACCATGCGCTCGACGTCCTGTTCCGAGGCCCCCTCATCCGTGATCGCCACGGGGTACCAGGTGCCCGGAAGCGTGAAGATCAGGCGAGGTTCATCGCGGGTGTTGTTATCGCTTGTCATCGTTGATTCTGCTTTCTCGCATGGAGGTCAGATGTCGGTTGGGACGGTGACCGGAACCCACGTCGGACGCTCGGGCTCCGGTAGGAGAATCGGGGCATCCCATTTCTCCGAAGGCTTTTGCCGGTCCGCGTACGCATGGCCGTGCTCGGCGTCGTACTGTCTCTTCATGGCGTCGAGGCCGTGTCCCCGGTTGATGTCGTTGAAGTGTGCCCAGTCGTCGCGGGACGCCTTGACTTCAATTTGTTTTCCATAGGCCTCGGGGAGCGAAGCATACTTCTGCAGGTTTGTGAGGGGATCGGTGGAGAAGTGGTAGTTTTCGACGCGTGCGCGTGCATTGACAGGGTTGGTGTCGAAGCCGTTCATCTTTGCTGCGTAAGTCGCAGTAACCATACTCGTGAAGCTCACGCCTGCGGCGTTGAAGGTCGTCGCCTTCGCCCCCGTAGCGATCGACCCCACCGCAGCTAGTTCGCCGCCCAGGGAGTGCCCGGTGAGGGAGAAATTGCCGTCGGTGACGCCGTTGGCCATCAGGCGCTGTTTGACGGTCGTCGCCGCGAGTATCGCCTGATGGACCTGATCCGAGGTTGCGACCGCCCCGAACACGTCGTTGAGAACATCGCCCGTGTGCCCGAAATCGGTCCCCTCGTAGGACAGGACGTAGCGCCCGTTGTCGTCCCGGAAAAGCGTCGCGTGGAAGCCGGTCTTCTTGTCCTCGAGGATCTTTGGGTCGATGCCGAGACTGCGCAGCTCCGCGGGGCTCACCTCGTGCCAGCCGGGAGGCTCCTTCCAGTCCCCGCGGGGGTGGGGCCTGCCCGCGAGGTCCATCTTGTCCCGGATGAGGCCCTCCCTGCCCGGGCGCGTGTTGACGGTCTCCGTCGTCTCCCCGTTGTCGCCGTAATGGACATTTGCCGGACCCTTGAAGCGTTCTGCAACGTCCAGAGCAGTATTGTAAATCGTCATGGCGAGTCTCTGTGCTTTCGCTACCAACCAAATACAGCTCGCAACCATTGCGATGCCGGAAAGGATGGTAAGCAGAGCAGGGAAAGCTGCCGTAATGAGGGCTGCCAGCGCAATCCCGAGGAGTACAGCCAAGGATAATACCGCAACGATACAAAGGACTATCGCGAGGACCTTAACAACCTCCGCGATCACCTTAACAATCTCGGCGATCACCTTTTTGAGAACCTTCGTTACCCACTTGGTGATATCAGCGAGAACTTGACCAACCTTGTTGATGAACTGAGAGATCTTGTCCAGCCAGTTGTCTTTGGTGGCAGCCATTGCCGTGTCGATCTTGCTGATGGCGCGGCCGGCTGCCTCATCCACCTCTTGGGCGATCTGAGCGATTTCCGTCGATGCGTCGGTCGCCGCCTTCGCAGCCCGACGTTCGTTGCTCATCGCCTGCTGGACTGCGTTTTGTGCGTTCTGGACGTTGACGGAGGGGGCGTGGGAGCTCTGCAGCTGCTGGAGACGCTTCTTCGTTGCGCTCACCGTGCGCTGTGCGTCGTTGCGCTGCCGGTTGGCGCTCTCCTCCCGGGCAGAGGCCGCGTCGGCGCGCTTGTGGCAGTCGGCGAGCACCGCCTGGTATTCGCGCAGAGCTAGGCCCGTGTTCTTGTATCGGCCGTGTGCCGCCTCCAGGCTCTTCTCGGCGTTTTGTACCTCCTTCTGCGTGGCCGCGACGGCCTTCGACTTCGACGTCGTTACGAACTTATTGAGGTCGTCGATTGCGGATTGGATGCTGTTCGCGGAGGTGATCAGCCCCTCGACCTTGGTTTTGAGGGCGGTGGGATTACCCGGAAGAGTGCTCATTTCTGCTTCCTCCTTAGCGCCTCTGCGAGCTTTCCGTCGAGGTCTTCAAATGTGTCAGCGATGGCGTCGAAGGTTTTCGCCAAGGCCTCCAGGTGATCGCGGAAACGGCCCCGGGTGGTGTCCCAGTTGTTGCCGAACTCGTTGACTTTCCCCGCGAGCCTTTCGTGGCCGACAACAGAGGCGATGTCCAAGGCGTCGATTTTGACGTCGTTCAGGAGAGCGGCGGTTGCGCGAAGGGACTTAGACCGGTTGCGCAACTCGCTGATATCGACTTGCAGGTCCGGCATGGGCGTTTCCTTTCTTCAGAGGACCTGGGGCGCGGACGTGTCCTCCCGCGCCCCAGGCGGTGATGACCTTACTTACCGGCTGCTCGTGCCAGTTCCTCGTCGGTCTGCTGGAGAGCTTGCGCGGCCTTGTTCAGGTAGTCGGCCATGCCGTCGATTCCCCGAACCGTGCGGGTCGCACCCTGGGTGAACTCCTGGTAGGAGGAGTCGAAGGCGCCCGAGGCGCGCGACGTGGTGAATCCGTTCTGGACGAGTTGCTGGACGAGTGAGCGCAGCTCGTTGAGCTTGGACTCAAGATCCTGCTGGCCGTTGCGCAGGCGAGTTGCTGCGGACTGCATCTGGTCGTAGGTGACATTCAGGTTTGCCATTGTGTTCCTCCGTTGAGAATTGGATACCCGGGGTGGGTATCGCGGATCTGGTGTGTTCGAGCCGACGGTTCCCACGTCGGATGGGTGATTAGCCCGTAATCTCAAACTATCATTCGGTCTTGTCACTGACGATGGGGACTAGTCCCCATCGGGTTTTGTCATACTCGGGGCACCTGCACTTTCCACTGTTTGCCGGACTGAACAAAGTAGCCGCGACCCGGCACGGCCTCGGCCCCGAAGATGCCGGGGACGGGAACTCCGACGGCGTTCTCGCCCTCACCGGGCGAGGGGCACAGGACGATCCCTGTCCGTCCGCTGCGCACACCGGACGCCAGCGATCCGCCGAATGACCACCCGGAGACGTCGGCCTCGGCCACGACCAAATGACCATTGGCCTTCGCTGAGGCGATGGCGTCCTGCAACTGTTGGTCACACGCGGAGAAAGAGAACTCTCCGATACCTTCAACAAAGAGGACGACTCCCGGCGTGGTCTCCGGAGCTTCTTCCTCGAACAGGTGACCGTGCTTGGCAAGCATGGACGCGATCTTGTCTGCTCCCTGCGCGGTCTCCGTCCACAGCGGTTCCCTCGCCACCAGGGATCGGCGTGCACATGCGTGCAGCATGACCGCATTCGGGAAAGCACTGTGGACGCTGCGTGCCAGCCACCGGACGGTGTTGGTCCTGCCAGACTGAGCGGGGCCGGTGATCGCGAAGGTACCCCCAGGGCGCAGCGGCATCGGGGCAAGCGAGCCCGCCTCGACCCCGATGACGGGGCGTCCTTCGACAACGCGATCGACCTCGCGCTCCGGTATATCGAGCGGCAGGGAACGGATCGGTGTCGGGCGGGTGCGTCGGCGCATAAACGAGGCGCCTGCCAGTGATTCGATCTCCCTGGCCTGGTCGTAGTCCGTGACGTTCCTGCCGAGGATCGGCAGCTGCAAGAGGTTGGGGTTACCCACCTGCATGGCGCGTCCTGGAGCGCTCGACGCGCTCAGAACATCGCGCGGAAGATTGAAATAGAGGTATGCGTCCTCGTCGGTTAGACGCAGAACCACCTTGCGTTGGAACGACGCGGCGATCGAGTTCGGGATGGCCTGCGGCCGGTCCGCCGACACCGCGAAGTGAACGCCGACTTCGCGCCCGTCCGACAGAATCTGCTGGAAACGGCTCCAGATCTTCGCATGTCGGCCGACGAGCTGGTAGGTCTCTGCGAATGTGGCGATCCCATCGATGAGCACGAGGTATCGGGGCTCGTCCTGCTTACCCGAGAGTTCCCGGTAGGAGGTCAGGTGGCTGGCGTTGACGGCCTTGTAGGAGACAGAACGCTCGTCGACGATGCTACCGAGGAAGTCGATGAGCTTAGCAATCCTCTCTTCGTCGTCGCCCTGGATAACGTTGCCGACGCTGGGGAGCTTCTGAAGCATGTCGAGGCCTCCGCCGGCGAAGTCGAGGGCGTAGACGTTGACGGGACCTGAGCTGGGGGTGATGCCTGCAGCGATCGCGAGCGATCGCAGCGCGGTCGTCTTTCCGGAACCGGAGGCGCCGTAGAAGGCGATGTGTCCGTCCGTGTCGGGTCGGAAGTACTCCACTTCCTGCGACTGGTCCTCGGGGTCGTCCAGGACGCCGAGGACGATCTTGGCGTCGGAACGCTGGGGTAGAAGCGAGAGGTCGTAGATCGGTGCGAGTTCGGGCAGCCACGGCTTGCGAGGCGCCTGGATGTTCGCTTTGGCCGACGCTGCGCAGATAGTACCGACAACTCGGGTGATGTCGGTAGGGATCTCCTCGCGAGGCTTGGGAGGCTCGGGCGTCTTCCACTTCTGCGGCAGGCCGAAGCCCAGCGCCTCGATGTCAACCTGCGTCGTCTTGAGTCCCTCGGCTGTGCGGGCACCCGGGTAGGCCGACTGGAACACCGAGATTCTGCCGGGGCCTGTCTTTGCCGCAGCACGGCCGGGCGTGTTCTGCGGGAAGTGGGCGGCCATGGCATCCCCGAGGACATCCTGGGAATCATCGGTGTCAGCCATGCGCAGGGCGACGCGCAGGTTCGTGTTCGCACGAAGGTTGTCCTTGATGACGCCCGCAGGGCGCTGGGTCGCCAGGATGAGGTGCAGGCCGAGGGAACGTCCTCGTTGGGCGACGTCGACGACGCCGTCGATGAACTCGGGAACCTCGTTCACGAGCGCCGCGAACTCGTCGACGACAATGACGAGCGATGGGGGGCAGTCGGGATCGCCGGACTTCTCGAGGGTGACGAGGTCTTTTGCTCGTTTTTTGTTGAGAAGGCGCTCGCGGTAGTGCAGCTCCGCTCGTAGTGAGGTCAGGGCGCGGCGCACCAGGTAGGGCGACAAGTCGGTGACCAGGCCGACGGTGTGCGGCAGATCCGTGCACTGCTCGAAGGCGGAACCACCCTTGTAGTCGACGAACAGGAATGTCAGCCTATCGGGTGACACCGATTGGGCCATGCCGAGGACCCACGCCTGCAAGAACTCGGACTTGCCGGCACCCGTCGTGCCGCCGACCAGCGCGTGCGGTCCGTGCAAGCGCAGGTCCAGCTGCATGGGCTCGCTCGCTCCCTGACCGACGATGGCTGACAGGGGAACGGCCGGAATCTTGCGATGAGGACGCCCCGGTGTGCGGTCGATGATCGAGTGCGAGGCCCTCCACCGTTCGATGATGGCGTTGGGATCGTCCGCCAGTTCCTGGCCAGTCAGATCCACGTAGGAAATGGAGCCCGGCAGATCCGAGTCATCGTCGACGGGGACTCCCGCGTCGAAGAGAGGGGATAGTGACCGGCCCAGGGCAGCCAACTCCTCGTCCGAGACGCGGTCCACGCTCACGTTCTCAAGCGCGCGCGACGCGCGCACGTCACCGATGGAAGCCTGCCTGCCATCGAATGCGATGAACGACCGGCACGCCGCAGGTAATTCGGTGAAGGACGGGGCCATCCACACAAAGTAGATACCGCGATCAGGGCCCAACTCGGCAAGACGGTTCAGGCGAGCGCGGTCCACCAGGACGTCGTCCACGAAAACGACCACCGCGGGAATCGGATTAGGGAACTTCTTCGACGTATCCTGCGCAGCGGCCTCGCTAGAGGAGGCGGAAGCAACCTCGGGGCCGCGGTCGGAGACCTCGCTGGGGTCGCCCTGAGTGCGGGCTTCGAGCAGGCCTTCGAGCGAAGAGAGCAGGACCTTCGCGGAAGCCGAGTCGGAGGCAAGGTGGACGCCGGCACCGAAGGGGGAGTGCGGGGAGGAGCAGTGAGGGAGCCACTTCATCCACTCCCATCCCTGCACGTGATCGGTGGAGGTCATGCAGGTGACGATGACTTCAGCAGGCGAGTACTGTGCCGCCAGCTGGGCTGCGATCGCCCCGCGCGCCTGCCTGAGGACGTCGCTCGGGCCGCACAAGCCCAGGCCTCCGGACGAGCGGATGTCGGCAACGAGTGGAACATTCGTGACCCGCGAGTACTCAACGGCGAGCGCGCGCACCTTGGCGACCGCCTCCGGAAGACCTGTGCGCTGATCCGCCCCTTCGATGGTGACCGTCGCGGTGTCCGTCCCTTGCCCCAGGCGGAACTTCAGGAACTCCGGGTGCTCGGGCCTGCGTATCCACAACGAGCCGTCGCGACGCAGCGCCCCCTCGATGGTCTGCTTGATCGGAGGGAACTGAGCGTGGCGGGACTCCACATCCTCGCGTCGACTGTCATCCAGGTCCTGGTGGGTGACCTTCAGAGCATCTTCAAACTGTGTCATTGCTTCGGTGAACTCGCTTGTCGACTGTCGACGTTGGTCCCACCACGAGCCGATCATGATGATCGGACTCAGGATGATGAACACCAAGCTCGTCAGCTGTCGGGTCAGGAGGAACATGGATGCGCCCATAATCAGGGGGGCCACGAGGCCGATGAATGGGAAACGCGAGGGCTTGGGGCGGGTCGGTGCATCGGGGAGCTTGATCGTTCGGGGGGTCGCGTGTGGGATGACCTGAGGCGACCTGATGAATGCGATGTCCGTGGACTCGCCAGTCGATTCGGGCATCTTTGTCTGGACCAGTTGGATCTGAGTGTCTCCAAGGAGGACCACGTCACCGGGTGTCACCGTGGCCTGCTGCACGCGCTGGTTGCCAACGAGGACACCGTTGGCTGAGTTGAGGTCGTGAATTTCAATGCTTGAGCCGACGGTGATGCGAGCATGTTCCTTCGACACTCGACGGTCGTTGAGCATGATCGTGCACGAGGGAGATCGGCCCACGGTTGTGCCGCCGAAATACAGGGGGACGCACATGCCCTTGTCATTTCCGTCCAGCACGCGTAGCTCGCCCGCCACGCCTCCCGTTGGAGTCGCGTCTTTCGCCGAGGCGATGTCGACAAGTGAACCCGAGTTGAGTCCTGTCTCAGTCACGTATGCCGTTGACGGCAGGACTGAGGTGATTCTTCCGTCCACGGGATCGAGAACCCTGAGCGTCAGCGAATCGGGTGCAGCCAGGGTAGCGGCGCTCTGTCGCGGACCCGAGGAAGCCAGAGCGGCAGCAACATCTCCGACCGTCGCCGTTGCATCGGTGGTGACCAGCAGGTCGATATCCTCGCGGGTACGCCCGCGCAGTGTCAGTTTTATCTTCATCGCCGGTCCTTTCCGGTGAGTGCATCGGGTGTGCTGTTGCGTCGTTTCTCATCGTCGAGCAGATACAGGTCGCTGCTGGAGACCAGCCGCGCCGCGACCGCGTATTCGACCAGCCTGACGCGCCTGTGTGTCGCCAAGGACCCCGGCCTGCCCCGCATGCCGGGCACGCCCATCCGATCGAGCTTGTCGGCGACGTTGTCGAGCTTTCGGTTGAAGCGGGTGATCGGCCACCCCAGCCGCGCAGCAGCCTCGGCATTGCGCGGGATATCGGTCGCGCCGGAACCAGCCTGCGTCAGCCAGGGTTCGCACAGCGCCAGGATCAGCAGGTACTGCGACGGCGTGAAACGTGCTTCCCCGACCGTGGCCTCGCCGGTGTCGGCGGTGGGGGCGGAGTAGCTGCGGAATGTCGTCCCGCGCACGGTGATGGAGAACTCGTAGGTCGTCGGCCCGGCGGCGAATACGACGACGGCCGACTCGAAGACCAGGGGGATGCGCGCCCCTGGCCCGACCCGAGCCTGCATGGACCCCGAGGCGTCGGCGACGGTGACCGCGATCCGCGACCCGATGTTGTCCAGCCACCACAGGCCGTCGTGGCAGCTGATCCGCACAAGCCTGCGGTGCAGGTAGGGGTTGTCGTCAATGCACAGGTCGGCCTCGCGGCCAATGAGGAACTCCTGATCGGCGCGAACCTCGTAGATTTCGCCGCAGTAGTCGATGACCGCGGATACGTCCTCGGTGGACTCCGGTTGGATACTCGCCGTGCTCATGGCGTCTCCACACATTCGATGGCCTCGTTCGAGGAGCGCCCGTCCGAGTTGCGCACGGCGACCGACAGGCAGGTGCGCCCCGGTACAACCGGAACGGTGACCGTCGTCTCCTTCGTCTGGCGCACAGGGTGGTCCTCCTTGGGGTCCTCGACGTGGTAGAGGTACGTCGTCCCGGTGCCGACCGCGTCCCACGTGAAGGTGACCCCCTCAGGGGTGACCGTGCCCGCCAGACCGGTAATCGATGCGTTTGCGTTGGCCGAGGGCAGCCCGTCGAGTGGAGGCGCATCAGGCGAGGACTGGGCCGGAGCCACCGTGCTTCCTTCGCCGCGCAGCACCGTCCACACGCCGAAGGCGACGCCGCTCACGAGGAGAAGCACGAGCAGGAACCCAGCCACGACCGAGCCGAAGCCCCTGGAGGGAGCCTCCTCGGCCTCGTCCGTCTCAGAGGCCCGAGGCGCGTCCTCACGCGTGGACACCGTGTTCGCGGGACCGCTCTGCGGCGCGCTTGCCGGAGCCGGAGCCGGGTCCACCTTCGCCAGGACGGCGACCGTGCGGTCATCCTCCTCGTCAGGGACGGACGAGGCCGGGGCGTGGGAGGAGAACACAGCGATGGGCGCCGCGCAGGTCTCGTCCCCGTCCTCGTCCTCAAAGGTCCCGGCAGGGGCCTCTACCCCCATGGCTTCGAAGGGCGTGGGGGTCAGGCGCAGCGAAGATTGCACGTTTTGAAGCGCGAGGGCGAACTCCCGCGCCGACTGGTAGCGCCGCTTGGGGTCCTTGGACATCGCAATCGCGAGGATGCGCTCGAGCTCCGCGGGCACGTCGCTGCGGCCGATGGCGGGCACCGGGGAGCGCAGCACGCGGTTGAGTACGGAGAGCTCGCGGTTGTCTCCCCCGGGAATCTCGAAGGGGGAGTGGCCTGTGAGGATACCGTGCACGGTGGCGGCCAGGGAATAGACGTCGATGGTCGGACCGAAGGGACCCGTGCCGTCCTGTTGCTCCGGCGGTGCCCACGCCACGGAGAAACCGCCCGGGGATTCCTCGCCCGTTCCCGTTTGCGCGGCGATGCCGAAGTCAGTGAGGACGGGGTGCCCAAACTGGGTGAACAGGATGTTCATGGGCTTGACGTCGCGGTGGATGATCCCGCGCTGGTGGAGCGTCTCCACTGCGCCCGCGATGCGCACGCCGACGTCAAGCGCCTGGGACACGGGGATGCGGTGTTCTTTGGAACGCTGGCCCAGGTGCGGGGGCGGACAGTACTCCATGACCAGGTAGTGGCGGCCGTCGTCCGCAATTCCCCCCGTGTAGAAGGACACGATGGACGGGTGGTTGGCGACCTGAGCCATCAGGTTCACTTCGGCGTCAAAGGCCGCCGAGGCCCGGGCGTTGGAATCCGGACGCAGGACCTTGACCGCCACGTCGCGTTGGGGCATCTGCTGGCGGAACAGGTAGACGTCGGCGAAACCGCCCGTGCCGAGGTGGCGGACGAACGTTGCGCCCGGAATTGCCGGGGGATCGAGTGGTTGTCGCATTACGCCTCCATTCGGAATGAGATGTTCTCGCCGAGCTCCACGACGTCCCCCGGCTTGAGGACCATGGCCACAGACCCGTCCAGGCGGATGGGGGCCTGCCCGGGGCGCATCAGCAGAGTGCCATTTTGGGAGCCGAGGTCGTGGAGCCGCACGTCCCAGTCGTCGATCCGCAGCTCACAGTGGCTGCGAGAAATCTTCTTGCCGGGACTCGGGACGATGACCAGCCGAGCGGGGGCGCGACCAGCGCTCGGGGTCGAGCGGGGACGCCGCCCGATAATGATGTCCTGATCGAGTGCGACCTCTTCCCCCGTCGACAGGACGATCCGGCCCAGGTCTGGGCGCGGGACGGTGACGGAGCTGCTGCTCAGCGGAGACGAACAGATTCGACACGACGAGGCGTGGGTCGGGTTCGGGTGCCCCTTCTCGCACAGGACCGCCAGGACCTGCGGACCGACCGCGGTCTGGGACGACTGTGCCGCGGGCATGTCCGGCGCGGTGTCGGTCCCGACCCGGCGGGCGTACTCGCGCAGCTCGCGGGCGCGCTCCGGGAGCATCGTCTGTCCGTCGTGATCGCCCTCGCTCTGCGTCGCCGCAAGCCGTTGATAGGCGGCGCTGGGCGCGGCTTCCTGCGCTCGCGGAGCGCCTGAGGAGAGTCCGGGGACAGAGTCGATGAAGAAGCTTCCCGGGGGCGGGTCGAATCGGGGCTCGGGTTCTGCTGCCGAGACCGGCGGACCCGAAACCGCCTGACCGGGGACGGGTGGGACTGGATCATCGATGGCGGGCTCCGGTGCCTCCCGGTGCTCTGTCTCAGGCGGGGAGGCGAACGACGGGGGCACGGGAACCGGGTCGTCGTCGATGACATCGGAGTTTTGAATCTGCCTGACGGCCGCTTGCTCGACGGAATACTCCGGACGCTCGGCACCGTAGAGGTATTCGAAGCGGGAACGCACGCCATCCTCCGCTTCCACCTCGAGGGGTTCGTCCGCCGCATCGTCAGCTGTCGCTTCGAGGGGTGGCTTGTCGTCGTCGGGGTCTTCGGCCTCGTCCACGGGGTCGGGCTCGGGTGTCTCGTCCTCGCGCTCGTACCAGGGGATTTGCGTCTCTTCTCCCGAGGCCCCTGAGCCCGATGGCTCGTCGTCGGCAGGAGCGGGGGCGGGGGCAGTCGGCTGGGCGATCACAGGTTCTGCCGCCGCTTCCTCCGGCTCGGATTCCTCCTCCTCGTCGGACGGAGAGACAAACTGCGCGAAGAAGGCCGCAGCGGGGGAATCGTTGTCCTCGGCAGACAAGGAAGCGTCGTCGGCCTCACCCGCAGGCTCGTCAGACCCGGACGAGGCCCCCGCGAGCCAGGAGAGATCGGCGGAGGAACCCTCGCCGTCGGCAGGCGCGTCGCCCGAATCTGCGGGGGCGGGATCAGGCGGCAACGGCTCCTCGGGGCTCGCTTGCGCGCCCGCAGAGGGAACGGGTGCGCCGAGAGCCGGGGAGGCCTCGTCCGAAGCGACGACGGCGTTCGCGGAGGAAGCAGGCCTGGAGGAAGCGGGGGAGGCCTCGTCCGAGGCCACGGACTCGACGCGGGAATCGGCGGGCGCGCCGCACGCTACCTCGCCGACCGTACCCGATGCGAGCGTGGCCACGGGCAGGACGGCGCTGATCACCTGCAACCGGCAGGCCTCGGACGCGGGGCCGTCCACCGGCGTGGCGATCCGCCAGCCAGAATGCGTGCGGAAGCGGTGCTCAGACCACGTGATGACGCTGCCCCCGCTCACGGACGTCGGCCCCTCCGGCCCGTCGACGACGACCTCGAAAGCTCCGCGGACAGCGATGTGTGCTTCGCCCGACTCGTCGATGAGTGCGACGAAACTCGGCAGCGCGGCCAGGTTGGCGGCGAAGGCGGAGGTCAGCTCCTGGAGGAGGACAGCCAGGTCCGCGCCCTCCAGCATGAGCTCCCAGAATCGCTGGGCGAGCGCCTCATTGCCGGGCTCGAGGACGACAATCCCGCGCTCGGTCACCGCTGCGGGATAGCCACCCGGCGTCCACGTGCGTTTACGCATGCTGTTCCTCCACTCGCGTTGCATCCGCCAGTTGCTGCTTCTCCATCGGCTGCGAGTCCGCGTCTCCGGCAGAGTTGACGGTCACGTCGTTATCGACGGTTTCGTCGCCGGTACTCGACTGCCCCCACTCGGGCTCGGCCTCGAGGACATCCGCGATGACGACGGTGATGTTGTCCTTACCGCCGGCACCCAGCGCCTGTGCGATCAACTCGTCGGCTGCCTGCTCGCGGTCCTTCACGTGGCGCACGATCATCTCGATGAGCGCATCCGTCACCTCTCCCGACAGCCCGTCGGAGCAGATCACCCACCGGTCGCCGCGATGCACGGGGACCATGAAGATATCGGCGGTGACATGACGGGTGGATCCGGCTCCCAGCGCCCGGGTGATGATGTTTCGGTGGGGCAGGGCGCGGGCCTCGACGTCGGTCACGTAGCCCGCGTCAATGAGTTCTTGAACCTCGGAATGATCGACAGAGATCTGCTCGAAACTCCCTTCGGAGAGCAGGTACGTCCGCGAGTCTCCGATGTTGAACACGGCGGCGCAAGGCTTACCCCGGTACTCCTGGAATGCGATGCCCGTCAGAGTTGAACCCGGTGCCCGCGAGCCCGTTCCCAGATCCGCGACTGCCAACGCCGCGCGGGATACCGCGGTCGAGAGTAGGGCGGGGGTGGTGAACTCGCCCCGAGCCAACGAGTCACACATGGTGTCGACGACGACCCGAGAGGCGACGTCGCCCGCGTCGTTTCCTCCCATTCCGTCCGCCACGAAGTAGGTGGGGAAGGAAGCCCCCCACGAGTCCTCGTTATGCGTGCGGCGGCGTCCCACATCTGTGCGGGCAGCGTGCGCGACGACGACCCGAGAACCCCCGGGGCCGACCGCTTCGACACACTCGTTACCCATTGACGACCACGCTCCGCTGCCCGTACCGGACGGTGTCTCCGGGCGCCGCGACGATGGGGGAACCGGGCACGACAGGCGTCTCCTGGCCGTCGGCGCGCACAACGACCGTGCCGCCGGTGGAGTGCAGGTCCTCGACGAGAACCCCCTCCCGCGTCGCCGTGAGCACGACGTGAGTCTTCGATACCGTCCGATCCGGGTCATCGACGGGCACGAGGGAGGCAGTGGGGCGCGAGGCCGGGGCGACCGGGTTGCGTCCGAGCACGATCGAGCCGCCGAATGGATAGTCCACGCCCGTGTCGAAGGTGACCCGAGCCGTGTCGTAGCGCACCCCGAGCTGTGTGCGGTCATCGTCGTCATCCTCGTGGTGGGAGGAGGCCGACGCACTCCCCGAATACGAGGACGAGGGCGGGGTGAAGGACAAAGGAGGCTCGGACACCTCGGGGGCTGGCGTGCTGACACCTGTGCCGGAAGTCGACCAAGGCGTTGCCCCGATATAGTCGGAGGAAGGCGCGGGTGCGCTCGCCGCGGGCGAAGGAACGGAGGGCGCTGCCGGGCTCGGATCGGGGATCGCACTTCCCCACGGCACGTGCACCGTCTCCGTTTCCTTTTCGGGCACTGTCGGGACAGGCGGCAGCGAAGCGGCGGCCGAGGACGTGGCGTTCCACGGGTGGACTACCGGCTCGGGCTCCTCCTCGGGCTCGGGGGCGGGGGTCTTGTAGGTGTCGCGTCCCGCTTTCGTGTTGATCGGGACGATGCCCAGCGTGCGGTCGAACCACGTCCGGTTCATCTCGTCCATGCTGGCGAAGCAGATGATCATGGGTCCGAGTCCGAAGGTGAAGGAAGCGATGAGACCCTGCAAGACTAGCTTCCATAGCGATGCCCACCCCGCAGCAGCTCCCGTGTCGTAGCGAACCCAACGCACGCCTACGGCACGCATCATTGGAGTTGCGCCGGTTCGCACGATGACAATCACAAGCATGATGAACCAGGCGAAGCACAAGAAAAGGATCGCAAGCACGAGGTGCTCGATGTCATCCGGTGACATTCGATTGATCATCGCACCCGCGATGATAGAGGAAATGAGCATCTGGGCAGCGGTATAGAAGATGGCGGTCAGGATACGCCACAAGAATCGGCGCCAGATGTTGACTGCGACCGTCCCCGCCAGGTGTGGGGGAACCTCGACGGAGGGCTTTCCCGGGACCGTCATTTCATACATTGTCCGTGCCTTTCAGGGGTGTGGCCTCGTCGGTGGCCGCGGGTGTTGTCTTCTTCGCGCGCCACTGGGCGAGCAGCTCGATGAGGGAATCGACGCGCACGCGCAGAGGAACCCGGCGCATCCGCAGGGAACGCGTCGACAGGAACGCCCAGTAGCGCCGATACCAGGGTGTCTTCCCCGAAATCGCTGCCACGACCTCGTCCCTGATCTCCCAGGAACGCTCCGCGCCCCCACCCTGAGCGCCCGCGTCGGAGAACACGACGGCGTCGAGCGAACGGGCCATGGACACCAGGTCGGTGCACTGCTCGTCCCACCGGTGGAAGCCGGTATCTGCGGGGATCTCGGCGCGGCGGTCCTCCAGCCGCGCGTCGATGGCGCGCGCTTGCGTCAGGCGTGTCGCCCTCACGGGCACGCGCAGTCCGGTGTCCGTCGCGTAGTCGACGACGTCCTCCCATGCGCCCGCGGCGCGTTCTTCATCGGACCCCTGGGTGCGCCTGCGGCGTCGGCGCAGCGCCTTGAAGAGGAGCAGACCCCAGATCGGGGAGAGCGCCAGGACGCCGAGGGCCGTCCAGCCCAGGATCGCCAGGAGGATACCGATCCACGCGGGCCAGCCTTCCTCGTTGTCGTCCGAGTCGTCGAAGGTGTCCGGCGGAAGCTCCGCCGGGTCCTGCGGCGGGTCCGGCGGCTGGAGGACCTGAGGCTTCGGATCGGGCTTGGGCTTGGGGACCTCCGTTTGGGGCACCTGGTCACGCGGGGGAGTCGGGTCGAAGGCGACCCATCCAGCGCCCTCGAAGGGGACCTCGACCCACAGGTGCGTGTCCTTGCCCGTCATCGTCACCGGTCCCGAGGCCGGGGTCTCCGGGTGGAATCCCATGACGATCCGGGAGGGGATCTGTTGCGAGCGCAGCATGAGGAGCATCGCGACCGCGTACTGGTCGTCGTCGCCGATGAGCTGGTCGGCGCTCAGGAAGTCCTCGATGCGCGAGGTGCGGTGGCCCGGCAGGGAGAGCTGGTCGGAGCCGTCGGAGTAGAAGCCCTCGTCGTGGAGCGTGCGCTGAATGGCGCGGACCTGCGCGATGCCCGGTGCGGCGTCGCCGATCATTTCCGTGGCGGCGTCGGCGACTTCGGAGGGGACTCCCTCGTCGGCTGCTGACGTCGTGCGCGAGAACGCTCGGCCTTCAAGCTCCTCGTCGCTCCACTGACGCGTCACCACGCCGGTGACCCGGTAGGAATCTCCCTGCGCGAGTCGCACGGTGGACAGCGCAGTCTCGAGGCGGTCGTGGAAGTAGAGCGCGTCAGCGAGCTGGTTGGCCCGATCGGAGGTGTACTCCAGGGAGCGCACCCCGTCGACGGTGGGAACCCAGTTCCCCGAGTAACCCTCGATGCGCACGGTCACGTTCGAGGCCTGGGCGTCGGCGGGCGCGGGAGTCTCGTAGAAGGAGGTTCCGACGTGGCGGAATCCAGACCCGTTGGCGTTCGTGGCGATCTGGATGACCGTCCCGTCATAGTAGTCGAGGGTCGCGAGGCGGAGCCTGCCTCCCTCGGGCAGCCCGTCGACCGTCAGGAGCTCTGTGTCCTTGTCGGTCGTGTTCAGGAAGCGGAACTGCGTGGCCGGTGAGTGGTATTCCTGGAGGTTGAGCGGCGGCTCGACGTAGTCGCGCGCGACCGTGCGGTGCGAATCCGTGACGACGACGCGCGTGAGGGGGACGGCGACCGCGAGGGCCAGGGCGATCAGCGTGACCGCGCCGAGGCCTCGGCGCACGGCGGGGTTGGCCGCGCGTTCGTGGAACTCGACGACCCCGCGCCCGCCCTCGCGGCGCGTGCGTCCGGCCACGTGCGCGGACCAGACGACGCCCACGATCACGGTGAACAGGCCGATCGGCAGGGCGAGGGGGGCTTGATGGGAGCTCCAGATAATGCCGAGGAGGCCCAGGATGCCGACGGGAGCAAGCGCCCACGCCGGTCGCTTGGTGCGCAGCACGATGGTGAGCGCGATGAAGGAGGTGACCAGGGCGCTCAGGAAGGGCATGATCGCGGGCCCGACGAAGATTCCGGCGGGCGGTTGAACGGTCAGCAGGTCCTTCCACGAGGTGATCGTGCCGATGACCAGCATCTGGATCGTTCGCTGCGTGGGCAGGACGTGGTAGGCGGTCGTTGTCGGCAGTGCCAGCGCCCCGCCGGTCAGCAGGTAGGCGGCGGCCAAGGCCAGCGTCGATCCAATCGTCCTGACGCGAAGCGCGGCTGTGAGCGCGGCGACCAGGACGCCCACGACGAGGCCTCCCAGAGCTGCGACGTACCCGGTGGTTCCGCCAAAGACGGGGCCGTGGATAAGGGCCACTGCGGCGAGCAGCGAGACTACCGCGAGGGCGTCGATGCCGCGCCGGAGCGTGGAGGCGGCCAGGGGAGAAGGGTTCGTCGTCATCCGAGGGCCTTCCACATTCCGATGGCGAAGTCATCCAGGGTGGGCGCGACGACGACCGGCGTGTTGCCGAGAGTACGCAGCTCGAAGTCGGCGTCCATGTCGATGCGCACGCCGGTGATCACCATGTCGAGGGGGAGGCGCGTGAGGGCCGCGTGCAGGTCCGCCAGGGGGGTGCGCGATCCAGAGATGACGACGGCGGTCGAGGCCTGGGAGGCCTCGGTCCCAGCGCGCTGGGTCAGTGCGCTGATGCGTTCTGCGCCCAGGACGCGCTCGACCCCGGAGAGGGAGTCCATCGCGTGCATCGGAGTGGGGGTCTTGAGGTGACCGACCTGGGTGTGCACCGAGACCTCCTTCGCATCGACGAGGGCCGCGCGCGCCATGGAGGCCGCCGCGGAGACTCCGATCTCGAACTCCTCGTCGCTTGCCCACGCATCGGTGTCCAGGTCGAGGACGATGAGCAGGTGGGATCGGCGCGTTTCCTCAAATTGGCGGACCATGAGCTTGCCGACGCGCGCCGTGGAACGCCAGTGGATGGCGCGCCGGTCGTCGCCGGGGACGTATTCGCGCAGGGCGTGGAAGGACACGTCAGCGGAGGACAGGTCCTGCGTGGTCGCTCCTTCGATGTCGCGGATGAAACCGACCGTCGAGGCGTTCATGGCGACCGTTCGCGGGTGGATGTAGAGCTCGGTGGCATCGGACCATGTCTGGACGCGGCGGACCAGGCCGAGGCCGTCGCCGCGGATCGTGGAGGCAGGGCCCACGGCCACGACGCCTCGCCGCGTCGTCGCGATTGCGAAGACCTCCTCGTGGTTCTCGTCCCGTCCCAGCGCCGGGCATAGGAACGAGTTCGCGCCCGCGCCGACGCGCAGCTCGACCATGGTGGCGCGCAGGCGCCGAGCCGTGGGGTTGGAGACTGTCAGCGCGCCGAGGGCTTTCTCGCCGACCGTCACGCGCGTGTTGGCGAGCCGCAGCGCGACGGCGTGCCCTGCCCGGCCCAGGGACCACAGGAGGGAGAGGACCACCAGGGTCAGGCACGTGAAGCCCAGGACCGCGGCCTCGACCCACGAGAACAGGACGCCCGCCAGGGAGGCTCCCGCCCCGATGATCGCCGTTCCCCAGCCGAGCACAGTCAGGGATGACAGCAGTCGCAGGAATGAGGCGAGGCCGGGGACCCGCCGCGCCGCAGCGATGCAGGTCCGCCAGGAGGAGACGACCGTCGCCGACGCGCGCGCGAGAGCGACGCGCGCACGTGTGACGGCGTCGAGGCGCTCGCGCAGGTGGCGCTTGTCGGCGACGGAACGCGGTGCCACGATCCTCAGCCCTTCATGACCGGGGCGGCGACCGCTCCCAGCGCACGCTCGATGACGCCCTCGCGCGTGGCCCCGCCGAACTCGGCGTCGGGGTCCAAGACGAGCCTGTGAGCCCACACGCGCACCGCCAGGGCTTGCACGTCGTCGGGGATCACGAAGTTACGGCCCTGGGCGATAGCCCACACGCGGGCGGCGCGCATCATGGCGATGGCTCCACGCGTCGAGACGCCGATACGGACCTCGGAGTCGGCGCGGCTCGCCTCGCACAGGTCCTGCACGTAGGCGGCGATCGATCGGTCGACGTAGTTGTTGGCCGCCAGGTCCGCCATGTCGGCGACCGCCTTTGTGGAGATCACGGGGGACAGGGTGCGGGTGCGGTCGGGTGCGGCGGAGCCGAGGATGACGTCAATGCCGGCCTCGCGGCCCGGGTAGCCAATTGAGGTCTTCATGAGGAAGCGGTCCAGCTGAGCCTCGGGCAGGCGGTAGGTGCCGGCCTGCTCGACGGGGTTCTGCGTGGCGATCACCATGAAGGGGCGTCCCGTCTCGCGGCGCACGCCGTCGACGGTCACCTGGGCCTCTTCCATGACCTCCAGGAGGGCCGACTGGGTCTTGGGCGAGGCGCGGTTGATCTCATCGGCCAGGACGATCGAGGCGAAGATAGGGCCCTTGTGGAAGTCCCACGACCCCGTCCGCTGGTCGTAAATGGTCACACCCGTGATGTCGGAGGGCAGCAGGTCGGGCGTGAACTGGATACGCGAATGCGTCCCGTGGACGGTGGCCGCGATGGCACGCGCCAGCGCCGTCTTGCCTGTTCCCGGCGCGTCCTCGAGGAGCAGGTGCCCCTCGGCGAACATGCAGGTCAGCGCCAGGCGGATGACCTCTTCCTTGCCCAGGAGTGCCTGGCCGACGTTGTCCGTGATCCTCGTGAAGGAGTCGGCGAACCAGTGGGCGTTGTCTGCGGTGACTTCCATTGTTGTCCTTAGTTGTGTTGTGTGACGGGTTGTCTATTGCTGTGTGGGCGGCCGTTCTACTGTTGCTGGCAGGTGAACCAGCCGTTGAAATCGGCACTGTTTGTAGCGGTCAAATAACCTATCTTTCCGCCCCAGTCCCAGTCAGGGGTCCCCCTCCAGTTTCCGTTGCCGTCAACCCGCTGGGCCATCCATGTGTATTTTCCTGCGTAGGTTCCGGAGCATCTGACAGCTACGTTTGGAGGCCACCCGGACAGTTCCACGCCTTGCTTGTAGTGAGTGCCGCTTCCGCACGGCCCGTACGTGCATTTACCCGCTTCGCCCTGGTAGCCGTGGTAGCTGCGGGCGTAGCTGGGGGCCGTGGCGTAGGCGCACGGTTGACCGGACTCGCGTGTTCCCAACTCGCTCGAGGTCTGGACGGCCTTGATGCACAGCCGCGCGCTATTGCCTTCGCCGACGTTGAACTCGAGGTGCCCGTCACGGGTGTTGTTAATGGTGTCGTTAGCAGCCCCTGATAGGACCAGCTGTGTGCTCCTGCCGCCGTCGTTTGCATTGCTCCAGGAACAATTGACCCACCCAGGTCCGCCGGGCCGACACTCTACGGATGGTGCCGCGGGGGGACCGAAGGGCGTCACGGTGCCGCCGGTGGCCTCCGCGGAGGACTCAGCGCCGTCGCCGCCCTTTCGGACGTCCACCCGTACCTTGATCGTTGCGGCAGTGCCGTCAGTGAGAGTCGTGCTCGTGACGGTGCCACCGTCCTTGGGGAGATCATTCCAATCGCCGCTGCCCGAGACGGCCCACTGGTAGCGTGTGACGTCGCTCTTGCTCCATCCGTTGCCAGGCTGGAACTCGACGCCGATTCTGACTTCCCTCGAGTTGCCCGTGGCTGCGACGGAGGTGATCGTCGGAGCGTTCACGTCTCCGACGGCCCACACGGTGGTCGTCGCCGCGGGCGAGGTGTGCGCCTCGGGATCCTTTGTGTCGTTGACTGCTTTGACGCTGATGGAGACCTGCTGCTCGGAGTGCTCGAGCTCAAATGATGTGGAGGTCGTCGGCGCGTCGACAAGCACCGGCTTGGCGCCGTTCGCGCTGACCGTGTACTGCTCGATGTTACGACCGTTCGTATTGGACGGTTCGTTCCACGTGACCTGCGCGGTGCCATTCGAGAAGGTGGCGCTGACGCCCGTCGGGGCTTCCGGCGCGCCGTAGGGCGTCACGCCCTGGGAGAAGGACGACCACTCGGACGTGTAGTTCTTATTGCGAGCCCTGACCCGAACCATGTACTCGTGGCCATTCGTCAGGCCGGAGATCGTCTTGGATGTCTCGTTTGCGCCGGCCTGTTGCACACCGCCCGGCGAGAGTTCCACGTCGTAGCCCTCCAGGTCGGAACCGGTGTTGACCGGAGCTGCCCACGACACGGTGATGGAACCGTCTCCGGGCTTCCCGGTGGGCGCGCCGGGGGTTTCGGGCTTGGCGTCGACGAGGACGCTCGTCTTGTTGGACGGATCGGATTCCCCGACCTCGTTCGTCGCGGTGACCGAGAAGGTGTGCTCGGTGCCGTTCGTGCGTCCGTCGAAGAGGCACTCGGCGACAGCGCCGCAGGACTTGGAGTCGCCCTGCGTGTGGTCGGTGACGGTGAAGGAGGTGATGGGGGAGCCGCCAGTGGTGCCCGTGCGCCACGACACCAGGGCCGTGCCTGCGCTGTTGGAGACCGCGCTCGCCCCCGTGGGCGCGCCGGGCTTATCCAGGACGGTCGCCGTGATCGTTCCCTGGACCTCGCGCTCGACGTCCTTGGTCGCGTCCTGCACGCGGTAGGTCACGGTGAAGGAGCCGTTGAAGCCAGCGTCGGCCTGGATGGTCATGGTCGACCCTGAGGCCGTGGCGCTGCCGCCCGCGGAGGTGGTGGGATCGCCCATGATGGTGAGGGGCCCCTGGTCGGCCAGCGGGTTGGTCGCGTACTCGGAGACGTCGACGGTCTTGGATTCCCCGGCCTTGAGGGTTATCTGGCCCGGGCTGGTCTGCACGAGCGGTTTGGAGGACGCGATGACGTTGACGGGCACGCTCGCGCTCGCCGAGGCGCCCTGCTGGTCGGTGACCTCGATGGTCAGCTGCCCGGCCTGGCCCTTGGGCGCCTCGGCGTCGGCGGACACCGACAGGGTGGAGCCGGAGGCGGAGGCGCTGACGCCCTCCACCTGCTTATCTGTGATCGTGTAGGTCATGCCCGCCGGGTCGTCGCCGTCGGGGTCGCTGACCCACTGGTCCATCGCGATCTGGGAGGCGTCCTCGCCGGCGGCGACGTCGACGCGGGTCGGCACGATGCGCGGCGGGCGATTGTGGGCGGATTCGACCAGGACGGGCAGGGCCAGCGTGGACACGATGCCCGTCGCGTCGGAGGAGTCCGTGCCGTCGGTGACCTCCACGATGATGGAGGTCGGGCCCGAGAAGTCCTCCAGCGCAGTGTAGGTGAGCGTGCGTGTGTCCTTGACCAGTGTGGAGCCATCCCAGCCGAGGCCGGCGCTGGCCTTGGAATCGCCGGTCAGCTGAACGGAGCGCCCGGACCTGGTCAGAATGTAGTCGTTGAGCGCGATTTCCTTGGTGACGCCGGCCGTGACCTTGATCGGCAGGGCGCGGGTGTCCAGCGTTGGCCGGGTGATCTCGGTTCCGGGCACGCGCACAACAGCCGACGCGGACAGTCCGTCGTGGTCGGTCACCGTATAAATGACGGTCTGCGGCTTGGGGGACAGGGGAATCGTCAGGGTGTCGCCGGAGGTGCCGATGCCCGAATCCGGGCTGGAGAGCGTATCGTCCTGGATGTCGCCGTCGGGGTCCTCATCGTTTTTCAGCACGTCGACCGAGACGGACCCGGAGGCCGCCTGCACGTCGGCCAGGGACACCTCGTCGTCGCGGGCGATGGGAGCAAGGAGCGGTGCGGTGGGGGTGACCACGACGGAGCACACGCCCTCGGCGCGGCCGCCAGCCCCGTCCTCTATGGCGTAGGAGATCACGTGCGTGCCCTCCTGCTGGGGCGCCGTAAAGACGATGCGCCCGGAGCGCTCCGTCACGTCGATGCCCGAGGGCGCGGACACGGACCCCTGCGCGAGGGTCAGGGGATCGCCGTCGGGGTCAATGTCGTTGGCCAGAACGGCGACCGACACCTTGGTGCCCGGACGCACGCGCACGGAGTCCGGCATCGCGACGGGCGCCTGGTTGAGGGAGGGACGAGGAGCGACACCGACGCGGATCCCGCCGATGGCCTGCTTCCCCAGGGCGTCCTCGACGACGTAGGTGAAGGAATCCGTTCCCTGGACGTCGTTGCCGGGCGTGTACTCGAAGTTCGACCCCACCTGGGTGACGGTCCCGAGGCGCGCCGACGAGGCCATACCGACGAGCGTCACGGAGTCGCCCTCGGCGTCGATGCCCTCCAACGGAATGGGGATCGTGACCTTGTGCCCGGCGACGGTGCGGGCGACAACGTCCTTCGGGCGAGGCGCGGTGTTCGTGTCCTCGTCCATGGCGACGACGGTCAGGTTGACGACGGCCGAGGCGACGTTACCGGCCGTGTCGGAGACCGTGTAGACGATGCGCCCCGAACCGGGCCGGGAGCCGCCGCGCACGCGCACGACGTTATTCGAGACGAAGACGCTGCCCAGGTCGGCGGGGATCTCGTGCTGGAGTTCGCTGGAGACCGTGAGCTTGAGCCCCGCGGGGGAGCGGTCGTTATCCAGGACCGACACGGAGGCCACGTCACCGACGCGCACGACCAGGGAATCGTCGTTCAGTTCGGGCGGCGCGGATTCGGTGTTGGCGGGGGCGGGCAGGATCGTCACCGTCGCCGAGGCCGTGGCAACCCCGTTGGACACCGTGTAGGTGAACGATGCGGGGTTTGAGAGGCCGGAGGGTGCGGTCACGCGCACCATCTGGCGGTTGACGAGTGCGACCGCCAGGGGAGAACCCGGGGGCACGTCTAGTTGCTGGACGGTGAGGACGCCGCCGGTGGGGTCCGAGTCGTTGGCCAGCAGGTCCACGAGCACTTGCCCGCCGTCGGGCAGGACCCCGAGGTCGTCCTCGGTGCTGGGCGGCAGGTCGGAACCGGTGGGGGCGACGTCCACGCGGATGATGCCGGTCGCCGTCGTGGGGCCGTCCGTGATCGTGTACGACAGGTAGTAGGTGCCGGCGGTGTTGCCGTCCACCGTGATTGTTCCCGCCGTCGAATCCATCACGGCGGTGATGCCGGCGGGAACGTCGTCCACAGAGACGAGCCTGAGCGTGTCGGAGTTGGGGTCGGTGTCGTTAGCCATCGGCGAGATCGACGCGGATGCACCTTCGCGCACGACGAGGTGGTCGGCGTTTGCGACCGGCGGCTCATTGGCGCTTTCCTTGACGGTGACGTTAATCGAGCCGTCGCCCGCGTCGCGCCCGTCGGACACGCTGATCGCGACCGCGTCCTTACCGGGCGCGTGCCCGGCATCGATGATTTCAACGTTGCCGTTTTCGTGGGAGTTCACCGTCATCCCCGTGGGGGCGGTCGCGCCAGCCAGGAAGAAGGGGTCTCCGTCGGGGTCCACCCAGTTCGTCAGCCCGTTGACGGTGGTCCGACCGCCCTGGCCCACGGACACGGAGGGCACGATCTTTTGGACCGGCGCCTCGTTGACGTCGTCGCCGTGGACGGTCAGCGTCACGTGGGCCTGCGCGGTTCCGCCCCGCCCATCCGAGACCTCGTAATCGAAGGTCGACGTGCCCGACGCGTCCTTGTTGACGGTGATCTGCAGGGCCGCGCCCTCTCGGGCGACGCTGACCTGCCCGAGGGAGGGCTGCGTGAGCGCTGAGGCTGTCATGAAGTCGCCGTCGGCGTCGGAATCGTTCATGAGGACAGGAAGGATCGCGGTCTTTCCCGCGCGCACCCCGAAGTCGTCGTCCACGGCCTCGGGCGGCGTGTTGTCCTGGTTGCGGTCGGGTGCGACCGTGTTGTCGATGTCGTCGACGGACTGGTCCTCGGTTTCTTTCTCAGACTCGAGTTTCGATTCCAGCTGATCCCAGTTGTCGACCAGGATCATGTCGGAGTCGGGCAGCCACAGGCCGTCCTTCTCGATGTCGTTGAGCACAATGACGTCGCGGTTGGTGCGGAAAATGGCCTTTTCGGCGCTCGCGAGGGAGTCGACGACCATCTCCCGGTTGTCGGCCTCGGAGGGGCAATCCCTCACGAATGCGCCGGTCACCGACCAGGCCGCGTAGGCACACTTGTTATGCAGGACCGGGCGGGTGGGGGAGCCCCCGGCCGCTGGCGCGGGGGTGGTGGTGGGCGTGCCGCCGCCAATGGGAACCCTGATGAGGGCGTCGGGGGAGGAGAGCAGGACCTCGTTCGTCTTCGGCCCGGTGTCCTGGAGGACGATGCGCTCACCGTCAATGCGCTGCGTCTTGCCGCCCGGCAGGTAGAGCGTGGAAGTGTCCTGATCCCAGACGACCACGTCGGTTCCGACGGCCGCGATCTGCAGGTAGTCGGTGGCGCCGATGCCCGTCAGGGGTGTGGTCGTGGTGTCCGTCAGCGCGCCGCGCTTCAGCAACGACGTCACGCGCCCAGCCTCGGCGGACACCGCGTGCACGTTGCCCTCCAAGTCCACGGTCGTGACTGCGCCGGGCACGTCAGAAATACTGGCGTCCGCATCGTCCGCGTTGATGGGCGCGGGGTGGTCAGCCTGCTGCGCCCACACCTTGCCGTTGGGCGCGTCTGTGACCGCGATCGTGCCGCCGCGCACGTCCGTGGTCATTCCCCGGTAGTCCACTGCCGACGTCAAGGTGGCCGTTGTGACGTCAATGGGAGCCAGCGTGTTGGCCACCTGATCGGAGAGCTGGACCTGCTCGCCGTTTTGGAAGACGTCGAAGGTGGAGGAGGCTGCGTGCAGTCCCGCGTCCATGAGGCGGGCGGGAACGTTTACGTGTGCGACGATGCCGCGCTTTGCGTTGGTGACCCACACGCCGCCGTCGTTGAGGTCGACCTTGGTTTCTTCGACGCCGGGGGCGATGAATGCCAGCACGACCGAACAGACTCCGAGGGCTGCGACCGCGCCGGTGAGGACCGATTTCTTGGGGCGTCGAATACGCATACTGAGACTCCGAGAGCAACACGTTAATGGGTATCTATCTCATGCTACGTCAGCCCCTGACAGCGCCTGGCTCTCCCTTTGTACAATTTCTAGTACAGTCTTGAGGTCCTCATCGAACCCGCGCCGTGCGCGCACTGGAAAGCAGTGAGACGATACCGGCATGGACGCCGCGACCGACTCGACCCGACCCGCGACGAGTGCCCAGGCCTCGTCCCCGAATCCGCGCGACGAGCGCGGAAGCGACCCCTACCGTCAGCCGGGAGGGTCGATCCTGCTGGCCGCCACCCCCGTCGGTGACGTACGCGACGCGTCGCCCCGAGTCGTCGAAGCCTTGCAGGGCGCAGACATCGTCGCCGCCGAGGACACACGACGCGCGCTCGCCCTAGCCTCGCGCCTGGGCATCAAGCTCGGCGGGCGCCTGATCGCCCTGCACGACCACAACGAGGCCGAGAAGGCCGCGGGAATCGTCGAGGCCGCCCAGGGCGGAGCGCGCGTCGTCTTCGTCTCCGACGCGGGCATGCCCACCGTCTCTGACCCGGGATTCCGCCTGGCGCGCGCCGCCATCGACGCGGGCGTCCCGCTGTCCGTCCTGCCCGGCCCTTCCGCGCCGCTCGTCGCCCTCGCGCTGTCCGGCCTGCCCTCAGACCGCTTCGCTTTCGAGGGGTTCCTGCCGCGCAAGGACGGGGAGGCCACGCGCTACCTGCAGGACCTGGCCACCGACCCGCACACGCTGATCTTCTTCGAGTCTCCCAGGCGCGCAGCCGCCACGCTCGCGCGCATGGCCGAGGTGCTGGGCGGTGACCGCCGCGCAGCCCTGTGCCGCGAGCTCACGAAGGACTACGAGGAAGTGCGCCGCGGCACGCTCGGGGAACTCGCGGAGGGGGCGGACGACATCCTCGGCGAGGTGACCATCGTCGTCGCCGGGTACGAACGCAGCGCGCGCGCCGAAGACCACGTCGGCGCGGTCCTCGCGCTCGCGGCTGAGGGCATGCGCCTCAAAGACGCCGCCGCCGAGGTCGCCGCCGCAACGGGCGCGCGCAAGAACGACCTCTACAAGGCCGCCCTCGCCGCGAAGTGACGA
>QFCH01000014.1_pt1 | contig 39714 bp, 34 predicted proteins | sample 5346071 | NCBI WGS metagenome assembly QFCH01 (sample SAMN09062255, study PRJNA434731) | Human gut metagenome, whole genome shotgun sequencing project. | isolation source: stool timepoint B chromium assembly | host: Homo sapiens | collected 2015
AGAGGGTCATAGGTTCGAGCCCTATAGGTTCCATTCAATGCAGAGTAATTTGCATTTATGCCTTTGCAGGCATTGACAAATGCCGGCGTGGCGGAACTGGCAGACGCACAGGACTTAAAATCCTGCGGACCTAATCGTCCGTACCGGTTCGATTCCGGTCGCCGGCATTTAAAATCAGATATGTGTGTGTAGCTCAGCTGGATAGAGCACTTGGCTACGGACCAAGGTGTCGGGGGTTCGAATCCTCTCACGCACGTTAGTAACAAAAAGAGACAGGACTAGATGTCCTGTCTCTTTTTGTTACGAGCCGAGGCGGATGATACGAACCTGTGAATAATCACGGGTTCGTATCTCGCCTCTGGCTCGGTCGTTGCTGAACAGGCGCCACTGGCACCTAGCTCTTCGTTTCACTCCGGTCGGTGCTAACGGAAGTCCAGTGGACTTCCAGCGCCCTCTCACGCACAGATATTAGGAGTGTTGTGTATTTACAAATTTTTTATGGAGGTGCTGCAGATATGAGGAAGCTTTTGGTGGCTTGGCATCATTTTAAGACAATTACGACGCATAGAATTTTGGTGATGCAGGGATGTTTCAGGATGGGGCTGTACTGGCAGGGGCTGACCCATGATCTCTCGAAGTATTCTCTGACGGAGTTTAAGACAGGAGTTGAATATTATCAGGGAAATAAAAGCCCCAATGCAGCTGAAAGGGAGGATAAGGGCTATTCAGAGGCATGGCTGCATCATAAGGGAAGAAACAGACATCATTATGAATATTGGACGGATGTGACGAAGGATCGCAGTCTTGGTATTGTTGGAATCAAGATGCCGGTCAAATATGTAGCTGAGATGTTTGCAGATCGTGTGGCTGCATGCAAAACTTATGAAAAAGACAGGTATACAACGATGAGTCCCTGGAGATACTATAAGAAGACGAAAGATTATATTACGATCCATCCCGAGACACGCAGGCTTTTAGAGCGCTTATTGAAGATGCTGGCTGTCAGGGGAGAGGATGAGGTATACCGTTATTTGAGATATTTGATCAGAGTCAAAAAAACTTATTGAAAAACACATAAAAAACGAAATGATGGCCATACTATTTTCGTACCATAACAAAGGAGGTTGATAGTATGGCAAAGAGTAGAACAAGCTACAACAATAAGACATCTGATTGCAGTAACAATGCGAATAGTACAAACAGCACGAATTGCAGTCACGATGCGAGAGATAAGTCAGAGAACGACACAAGAAATAGTTACAAGAACAACACAAGAAACAGTTACAAGAATACCAGAGATGCTGTAAGAAATAGTGAAGATTCAGAAGATGCGTAAGATTCAGAGGATAAGCCATTCAGAAGATAAGTAAAAGAGTTTAGACGGCTGCCGCGGCCCATTTGACTGCGGCAGCTTTTGGTTTGTATGTGAATTTTATTACATCAAAAAGAGCATCCTGCGTCAAGTACATACTTTATAACATATGATAGAAATAAAAGGATTATAGGGAATATGGCATTTCAATTAATTTCTGCAAGGGAAGCTCAAAAGCTGATGAAATTTTCAGATTATGTCGTGATAGATATGCGTAATCATGGAGAATATGACAGGGGACATATTGCAGGTGCGATCAATTTGCCCTATCAATTTCTGGATCAATATATAGAGAAGCTTCCGGAAAACAGACATTATATTCTTTATTGCAGTCATGGTTCCGCCAGCATGATCGCCGGGAGAAAGATGTCAGATGCAGGCCTGGATGTTTTAAGTATAGGTGGTGGAATTTTATCATACAGAGGACGTTTATTTGTATAAAAAGGAAAAATTCAGAAATTACGCAAGGCGTGTCTTGCCTGTAAATTATAAAAAGTATATACTAAAGATTGAAGCCGAGCAGACAGAGGAGAAGAAGAATGAAAAATAATACATTTGAATATGTTGTACCATGTCATTTTGGCATGGAAGCCGTACTTAAAAGAGAAATAATGACACTGGGATATGAAATTGTCAATGTGGCGGATGGCAGAGTGACCTTCAGAGGAGATGAGACAGCTATTGCCCGGGCAAATATTTTTTTAAGAACAGCAGAAAGAGTTCTGCTCTGCGTAGGCAGATTTAAAGCCAGAACCTTTGATGAACTTTTTGAAGCAACAAAGGCAATTCCGTGGGGAGATTATATCCCGGTTAACGGCAAATTCTGGGTAAAGAAGGCTTCGACAGCAAAGAGTCAGTTATTTAGCAGTTCAGATATTCAGTCTATTGTGAAAAAAGCAATTGTTGAACGTCTGAAGATGACATACAGAGTGGATTGGTTCAAAGAAGATGGTGACGAGTATCCGCTGAGGGTATTCATTTTTAAAGATGAAGTTACAATCGCACTGGATACAACAGGAGAGTCACTTCATAAGAGAGGATACAGAAAGCTGACTGGCAAAGCGCCGGTATCAGAGACATTGGCGGCGTCCCTGATCATGTTGACACCATGGAATAAAGATCGTATTCTTGTGGATCCTTTCTGCGGCAGCGGTACCTTTCCGATTGAGGCAGCTATGATCGGTGCCAATATTGCACCGGGTATGAATCGTGAGTTTACAGCTGAGGCGTGGAAGCATCTTTTGCCTAGAAAGGGCTGGTACGATGCGGTGACGGAGGCGAATGATCTGATACGCAATGATGTGGAGATGCGTATTCAGGGTTATGATATTGATGGAGAAGTAATCAAAGTAGCCATGGCCAACGCGAGAGAAGCAGGTGTGGATCATCTGATTCATTTTCAGCAGCGTCCGGTGAGTGAGCTACGTCATCCGAAGAAATATGGTTTTATTATTACAAATCCTCCATATGGTGAACGTCTTGAGGAGAAGGAAGCCCTACCGGCACTGTATACGGATATCGGCAATGCATTCAGACATCTGGACAGCTGGTCCTATTATGTATTAACTTCCTATGAAGATGCAGAACGTTATATTGGCAGGAAGGCTGATAAAAATCGCAAGATTTATAATGGCATGATCAAAACATATTTCTATCAGTTTATGGGACCAAAGCCACCGAAGAAAGTGGATAACAGGAGGTTCAATTGAAACACTTAAAGCGTTTCATTATTTTGGCAGTTGTTCTGGGAATAGGGAGTCTTCTATTGATGCGGACGCCTGCCACACAATTTCGCGGTCAGGATTCTTTGGAATTGACACGACATTACAATTCAATAAAGGCAGAGGACATTAACAGCAGAGCGATTGAACTCTATATTGATGACCAGAAATTTGAGAGAGATGACAGTGACAAGATCTGGATGTCGGACAATATGGCATTAATGGTTCCGGGGGATCTTGTGAATGATCTTTTTAGATGTACAGTGGCCTGGCTGGATGATGGCAAGATTGAATTAACGAAAGATAAAAAGCAATGGATCATTGATACCAGGCGTAATCTGATTCAAATCGATGGCAAATGGAAGGAGTCAGACGCAGTTGAAATGGATGACAGCGGAAACGTATGCCTTTCAGTCAATGAACTGGCAGATTATTTTGGTTACGGGTATCAGTGGGATGACGAGATGAACACAGCCAAATTGGAAACGCCGGAGGAGGATTCGGAGCCGCTTCCGGCAAAATATGACCTGAGAGAATACGGAAGAGTTTCAGAAGTAAGAGATCAGGGAAGCTGGGGAACCTGTTGGGCATTTGCAGCCTTATCCGCATTGGAATCATCGCTGCTTCCGAATCAGAAATGGGAATTTTCAGTGGATCATCTGGCGATGGATAATGGTTTTAATGCCAGACTGGATGATGGCGGGGATTATAATATGGCATTGGCCTATATGACCAGCTGGACGGGTCCGGTGACAGAAAAACAGGATCCATATGGCGATGGAAAGTATGAAGAAGATCTTAGTGCAGCTGTACATCTTCAGGATGCGGTCATTATTAATGAGAGGGATTTTGATCAGATCAAAAAACTGATCATGACCTATGGTGCTGTTCAGTCAGCCATTTATTCCCAGCCGGATATCCGGTCACTCAGTGAATATTACAGTGAAGAGAATGCGGCCTATTATTACCCGGAAAGACAGGAATGCAACCATGATATCGATATCGTTGGATGGGATGATCATTATCCTAAGGAGAATTTTGTGACTCAGCCTGAAGGAGATGGGGCTTTCATTTGCAAGAACAGTTGGGGAGCAGATTTTGGCCAGAATGGATTTTTTTATATTTCTTATTATGATCAGAATATAGGTGTTTATGGTGTGGCCTACACAGGTGTGGAATCTGCGGACAATTATGATCAGATTTATCAGTCGGATCTTCTCGGATGGACAGGATCAATTGGTTATAATGAACCGCTGGCATGGTTTTCAAGCGTCTATCAGGCTGAGCAAACAAGCACTGTGCAGGCAGCAGGTTTTTATGCGACAGATGCTGACACATATTACGATATTTATCTGGTAGAGAATTTTGAGGGGATAGAGGATATGGATCGGAGAGTTCTCCTTCAGAGCGGTTATATCGAGGACAAAGGTTATTACACGATCCCTCTTAGGAATCAGCAGATTGTGGAGGGTGGAGAGCGATTTGCAGTTATTGTGCAGATTTATACGAAGGGTTCATCGCATCCTGTTGCCATTGAGTATGCATCCAATGAACTGACATCGGCGGCGGATATCACCGATGGAGAAAGCTACATGAGTTACAATGGAAATCTATGGAGCCATATGGAGACTGCATCGGCATGCAATGCCTGTCTCAAAGTTTATACGGATGATGAAGAATAAAGGAGAAATTATGCAGAGAATTATATTTGCAACAACCAATGAGAATAAAATGAAAGAAATCAGGGAAATCCTTTCTGATTTTCCTGTGGAGATTTTTTCATTGCAAGAAGCAGGAATTAAAGCAGATATTGATGAGAATGGAAGCAGTTTTGAAGAGAATGCGGCAATTAAGGCTGAGGCCATTGAAAAGATGACAGGGGCGATTGTTCTGGCGGATGATTCAGGTCTTGAAATTGATTATCTGAATGGTGAACCGGGAATCTATTCAGCACGCTATATGGGAGAAGAGACGTCTTACCATGTGAAGAATGCTCATCTTATTGAGCGGCTGAAGGGAGTACCGGATGAACAAAGAACGGCAAGATTTGTTTGTTGTGTGGCAGCAGCTTTTCCGGATCGGGAGACAGCTGTTGTCAGAGGGACGATAGAAGGACGTATCGGCTATAAGGAAGAAGGGGAGAATGGTTTTGGCTATGATCCTATCTTCTATGTGCCGGAATATGGCTGTACAACAGCCTCTATGTCGTCAGAGGCTAAGAATGCCATCAGTCACAGAGGAAAGGCGCTGCAGCTCATTAAACCGGTTATAGGCGCTTATCTGAATGCAAAAGACCAATAAAAATGACAGCATTATTTTAGAAGGCAGAGGGGATATATGAAAGTACTTCTGGTCAGTGATTCGCATGGAAGAAATCAGAATATGGAAAAAGTCATCCGAAAAGTAAGTCCCATTGATCTGTTGATCCATCTGGGAGATCTGGAGGGCAGTGAGGGCTATCTGGAGGCTATTGCACCCTGTCCGGTTGAAATGGTGGCAGGAAATAATGACTTCTTCTCAAGGCTCCCGAGGGAGAAGGTAATTACAATCGGCCGGCATCAGGTCTTTATTACCCATGGCCATAACCATTATGTGAATTACGGCTATGAGGAACTGAGAGCAGCAGCGAAGGCAAAGGGATGTGAGTATGCTTTTTTTGGACATATTCACAGACCGGTGTTGGATGATACAGAAGAGGTAACGGTTGTTAATCCGGGAAGTATCTCCCTGCCAAGACAGGATAACCGCAGACCTTCCTATGCCATTCTTGACGTGAACAGGAAGGGAGACTTCAATATCGAAATCTATTATCTCTAGGAAGGATATTTCTTTTAAGGTGCCGAAGAAAGGCCTTTTTTGCTGAATTATACATGCAAAATAAAAAATTTAAAAAAATTTAAAAAAAGGGTTGACATTTTGGTGTTTGTAATATAGAATATATCTTGCGTCACGGATGAATACGCTGCTGATGAAACGGGGTGTGGCTCAGCTTGGCTAGAGCGCTTGATTTGGGATCAAGAGGTCGCAGGTTCGAATCCTGTCACCCCGATGATGTATGATTTACATCAAAATATAACATTGTTTTTTTGAATATGAGTCTGTAGCTCAGCTGGATAGAGCAACGGCCTTCTAAGCCGTGGGTCGGGGGTTCGAATCCCTTCAGGCTCGTTTCTCTTTGCTTAATTGCAAAGAGGTATGGTGGGTATAGCGCAGTTGGTTAGCGCGCCAGATTGTGGCTCTGGAGGCCCAGGGTTCGAATCCCTGTATCCACCTTCATAGAACTGATGTAAGTTTTATGCAGGACTTTGGGCTATCGCCAAGCGGTAAGGCACAGGACTTTGACTCCTGCATTACGTTGGTTCGAATCCAACTAGCCCAGCTTATTGGGTGAATTGAATAGAATATGGGATATTAGCTCAGTTGGTAGAGCACTAGACTTTTAATCTAGGTGTCCCGGGTTCGAGCCCCGGATGTCTCATTTGAACAAGCCTGTTAAGGCTTGTTTTTCTTTCCTGAAAGATGCAGCGGATGCAGCTCGGGAATAATTTCATAATGTTATGCGGATATGGCGGAACTGGCAGACGCGCCAGACTTAGGATCTGGTGGGGTACCCCGTGCAGGTTCGATTCCTGTTATCCGCATTTTTTAAAGGCAAGAGCAGATCACATTCTGTTTTCTGCCTTTTTTGTTTTTTGTCACAGTTGATTTTGGGAGAAGCTGCGTGAGAAAACTGATTCGATAATAAAATGACAGACAATCGTATTGTTTTGCGGCAAAAAAACGACAATAAATAAGCAACCTCTGTTTGTGTCAGAAAGTAATTGGCGTGCGAACAATTTAAATAAAAAGGCGGCTCACAGAGGCTGACGATAGATGAAAATATAGAAAATATAGGGATTATGACGATAAGGGGATAGACAGAAGGTTATCCTTCAGGGAAGGACATCGCAGCAGATCAGATCAGTTGAAATACAGGGAGTTTTGGAGGGGGAATGTTGAAATATCGGTGCTTTTAGGCTTTTTTACGCGAGAAATTGACAAATACTTAACTTTTAAATTGGTTGGGCCTCTGCGTTTTGAAATTTGTAAATAGGTAAAATGGCTGTAAAACAAAGGGAAAGAATCTGATTTTTTACATGAAGTATCTAAAAAATTTCGTAAAATTGAAGATTAGCTATTTACTTATTAGTAAATGTGTTGTAGAATAAGGATGAAGGTAAAAATTCAACACAGAAAGGGAGTTAAAAAAATGTCAACCGTATTATATGAAGTAAAAGGTAATATTGCTATTCTTACTATTAGCCGTGAAAAAGCTCTTAATGCTTTAAATTCAGAGGTTCTGAATGATCTGGATGCAGCTCTCGATGCAGTAGATGTTAACGCTGTCAGAGCACTGATCATCACAGGTGCCGGCAAGAAATCTTTCGTAGCTGGTGCTGATATCGGTGAAATGAGCACATTAACACCAGAAGAAGGTGAAGCTTTCGGTAAGAAAGGTAATGACGTATTCAGAAAGATTGAAACATTCCCTATTCCAGTAATTGCTGCAGTTAATGGTTTCGCATTAGGCGGCGGTAATGAAATCTGCATGAGCTGTGATATCCGTATCTGTTCTGACAATGCTATCTTCGGTCAGCCAGAAGCTGGACTTGGTATTACACCTGGTTTCGGCGGTACACAGAGACTTGCTCGTATCATCGCTCCTGGTTTAGCTAAAGAAATCATTTACTCAACAAAGAATATCGATGCTGCAAAGGCTAAAGAAGTTGGCCTTGTAAATGAAGTTTATACACAGGATGAATTACTTCCAGCAGCTGAAAAGCTTGCTAATAAGATTGCTAAGAATGCACCTATCGCTGTTCGTGCTTGTAAGAAAGCTATCAACGAAGGTCTTGATCTTCCTATGGACGAAGCTATCGTACTTGAAGAGAAACTGTTCGGCAGCTGCTTCAAGACACATGACCAGATCGAAGGTATGGATGCATTCCTTACAAAACGTAAAGAGAAAAACTTCATCAACGCTTAATTTATTAAGTACATAATTAGAGCGGCTGTGCTGCTGCACAGCCGTAGTGTGCTATATATTTGTTACAGGAGGTATTAGTCCAATGAAAGTAGGAGTTATTGGCGCAGGTACAATGGGTTCAGGTATCGCGCAGACATTTGCACAGACAGATGGTTATGAAGTTGTATTATGTGATATTTCTGAGAGACTTGCAGAAGGCGGTAAAGCGAAGATCGCGAAAGGTCTTAACAAGAAAGTAGCTAAAGGTAAGATGGCTCAGGAAGCAGCAGACGCTATTTTAGGTAAGATCACAACAGGTCTTATGGATAAATGTGCAGATTGTGATCTGATCGTTGAAGCTGCATACGAGGATCTTGGCGTTAAACATGAAATGTTCAAAGAATTAGACGTTATCTGCAAACCAGAAACAATCTTCGCATCTAATACCTCTTCCCTTTCTATCACAGAAATCGGAGCAGGCGTTAACAGACCAGTTGTTGGTATGCATTTCTTCAATCCGGCACCGGTTATGAAACTGATCGAAGTTATTGCAGGTCTTAATACACCTGATGAAACAGTTGAGAAGATTAAAGAGATTTCAGTTTCTATCGGTAAGACACCTGTACAGGTTAAAGAAGCTGCTGGTTTCGTTGTAAACAGAATTCTTATTCCTATGATCAATGAAGCAGTTGGTATCTATGCTGACGGTGTTGCTGATGTTGAAGGTATTGATACAGCTATGAAACTTGGTGCAAACCATCCAATGGGACCTCTTGCATTAGGTGACTTAGTTGGTCTTGATATCTGTCTTGCAATCATGAATGTTCTTTACACAGAGACAGGCGATTCCAAATATCGTCCTCATCCACTGTTAAGAAAGATGGTTCGTGGTGGTAAACTTGGTCAGAAGACTGGCGAAGGTTTCTACAAATATAACTAATTATCATTGATCGGTGTAATATGTTGACAGGCCTTTAGGACCGGTTCAGATTATTGATCAAATAATAGCTGCTGTATATTCGGATTTGGCGCTGAATATACAGCAGTTTTTGTATGCCTGTAAGGAGAAAATGTTTGCTAAAAAAGTTACTTTTTGCAAGTGGACTATTGAAATGAAACTCGGTTTTTGGTAATATTGAATGGGAAAATGATTCGATCATTGACAAAAGTCAATTTTGTCAATTATGCCAAATTGATGGATTATACACATGGAGGACATTTCACATGAATGAACGAAGACTTGAACTAGAGGGTGAAATAGAAAGGATGAAACAGCGGTTGAGCTACAACATCAAACGTTATCGTAAACTCAGCCGGGTTTCTCAACAGGCACTGGCAGATATGTGCGGATTGCATAGAACCTATATATCGGATCTTGAGAATGCAAAATGCAACCCAACACTTAGCGTACTGATGGTTTTGGCAGATTGTCTCAATGTTCAGTTGGAAGATTTACTGAAAGAGTAATAAAATGTAAATCTGCTATTTACTTTTGGTGGAATATAGCATAAAATAATAGAGTATTATAGACAGGATTTACAAAGAAATACATGCATTGAGTATGTAAAAACATATAAGGAGCTGAGTTAGTTTATGGTTAGAGCAATCGTTGGAGCGAACTGGGGAGATGAAGGTAAAGGCAAGATTACAGATATGTTGGCCGAGGATTCAGATATTATTATCCGTTTCCAGGGCGGCAGCAATGCCGGTCATACAATTATTAATGATTACGGCAAATTTGCATTACATCTTCTGCCATCTGGTGTCTTTTACAATCATACCACAAGTGTCATCGGTAATGGCGTGGCATTGAACATCCCATACCTGATTAAGGAATTGGAGAGTCTGACATCCAGAAATGTACCAATGCCGAAGATTCTTGTATCAGATCGTGCACAGATTCTGATGCCATATCATATTTTATTAGATGCTTATGAAGAAGAAAGACTTGGAGGCAAATCCTTCGGTTCAACGAAGTCAGGTATTGCACCATTTTATTCTGATAAATATGCAAAGATTGGTTTTCAGGTAAATGAGCTCTTCGATGAGGAAGGCCTCAAGGACAAGGTTTATAGTGTTGTAGAGACTAAGAATGTACTGATCGAGCATCTGTACCACAAGGAGAAGCTTGATCCGGAAGAAATCTATCAGACACTGCTTGAGTATAGAGATATGATCAAACCTTTTGTATGTGATACATCTGTATACTTACATCAGGCACTGAAAGAGAATAAGAGAATTCTTCTTGAAGGTCAGCTCGGTTCTCTGAAGGACCCGGATTTTGGTATTTATCCGATGGTTACATCTTCACCTACACTGGCATCTTACGGTGCTATTGGTGCCGGTATTCCGGGATATGAGATCAAGGATGTTATCACAGTTGTTAAAGCTTATTCAAGTGCAGTTGGTGCCGGCGAATTCGTATCTGAGATTTTTGGTGAGGAAGCTGATGAACTCAGAAAGCGCGGCGGTGACGGCGGTGAATTTGGTGCAACAACAGGCCGTCCAAGACGTATGGGTTGGTTTGATGCGGTTGCTTCAAGATATGGCTGCCGTGTACAGGGTGCGACGGAAGTTGCACTTACAGTACTGGATGTACTTGGTTATCTTGATGAGCTGCCGGTATGTATCGGTTATGAGATTGATGGTGAAGTGACAAGAGACTTCCCTACAACTCATCTGCTCAAGAAAGCAAAACCTGTTTATACAACATTACCGGGTTGGAAGTGCGATATCCGTGGTATTACGAAGTATGAAGATCTTCCTGAGAACTGCCGTAAGTACATTGAATTCATTGAGAAAGAGCTGGAAGTTCCGATCACAATGGTATCCAATGGACCGGGTCGTCATGAAATCATCAAACGTAAATAAACTAATAAAATATTTCTAAAATATAAGATAAAGACTGTTTCGGCAGTCTTTATTTTTTTAGAAATATTTTAGCCTTTCCTCATGAGAAATACACAATTGTATCGTACAATAAATATGTCAAATCAAGAACAGACAGTGCTGCGGATGGAAGGAGAAGGACATCCGTTTGGAAAGGGAAAGGTGAGAATATAAGTGTTTGACAAAATGTATTATGAAGAGAACAATATTATTCCAAAGAAGGAGTATAACAATATAATCAATACTTTACATAAAGAGAAGAAGTTCAGACCAGCCAGGATTTCTGTTGTACGAAAGATATTTTTCAATAGAGAGATCAATTATCTGTCAGATGCGGTCAGTGTGAATCACGGGAACTCAGACAGCTATTGTATTATGATGACCGACTGGCAGACGGACCGGTTGATTCTCGAGAAGAAGTGCAGGAGAGAAGGCCTTATCTCTAAGAGTTATCTGAAGCTGTCAGAGAGGCAGTTTGAACAGATTCTGGATGGTGATTATGAATGGATGGCTGCTTCCAGAGAAAGTATATTGAGAGATTTTTATCTTCAGCTAACGATCAATCAGATGAGACCTGGGGTTGTTGTGGATTACGAGCGTCAGGCCTTTCGGATGAACAGCAAGAAGGAATATATGATTTTTGATCTGGCTATCCGATCTACGTATCTTTTCACCAAAGATACAATATTGAGCCCATTGTTGAAACAGACAGAGCGCCTGGGGAAGAATCAGGTGGCTATGACTTACAAACAGATGGCAGAATTGCCGGGCTTTATTTATCGTATGACAGGAATTGAGCAGAAGAATCAGCAGCTACTCCCTGAATTTGCATAAACATCAGAAAAAGAACAAAAGAAAAGGATGTCCCATGACAGATGACAGGATCTGACAGTGATGGGACATCTTTTTTGACGTCTACAGATTGAAGAGAACCCTATTTAGTGATAAAATACATTATGCGAAACAGAATTCAAGTTGAACAGATAGGTCGAATAGATAGTGAATGAATGGGAAGAAAAGAAGGTGAGAGAACGTGAAAGAAAAAATTCAGCTATTATCAAGAGGTGTATTTGAGTATGAGAATCCGAATATAGAGATATCGGAGAAAGAGATAGAACTGGAAGTGGAATTTGGCAGTCGGTATACAGGGGCTATTCAGTTGAACAGCCGTAATCATATTGAAATACGTGCCATGGTTTTCTCATCGAATAAGTGGATGCAGTGTCTGGAGTCAACGATTATAGGAACATCAGGGAGCATACATTATGTTTTTGATACACAGGCTCTGGAGATTGGAGAAGTGTGTGATGGTTGCTTTTACGTTGTCAGCAATGGCGGTGAGATAACTGTCCCGTACAGAGTGAAGGTATGTGCACCATTTTGCACTACCAGTATGGGGGACATCAATGATCTGGATCAGTTTGCGGCTTTGGCCAGAGATAATTGGGCGGAAGCTTTGAAGATTTTTAAGACACTGGAATTTGAACGGGTCTTTTTGAACAATAAGAAGAACAGACAGATTTACGCAACGCTGATCAAAGGTCAGGATGTGTCTCTGGCTATGGAAGAATTTTTATGTACGGTGAAGCGAAAACAACCAGTACAGATCAGAGTGTCCCAGGAGTTGATTGAATTTGAGAATCTTAGTCATACAGTCAGCGAACGTCTGCTGATCGAGAAGAGTCAGTGGGGACATGTGAAGATCCAGGTGTCTGCTGATGGTGATTTCATCAAAGTTTATAAGCAGGCGGTAACGGATGAGGATTTTCTGGGCAGCTATTATCAGCTGGAATATCAGATCATTCCGGGAGCTAATTCAATTCATACAGGAGAAATCATATTAGAGACATTAAACCAGAGAATTGTGGTGCCGGTCTGCTGCAGAAGGACCAAGGTAAAAGATGAAGATTACATTGAGCGTAAGTCTCTGAAGGATTCCTGGATGCATTTGCGCAGGCGATATCTGGCCTACGAATTGCATCAGATTACCAGAGAGCAGATGATATCGGATGCCCGGGAGGATATTAATGGCTGCTTAAACAACAGCAAAGACATTATCTACAAGGTTATTGAAGCGGATTTTCTTCGTATGGAAGGAAATATAGAAGAAGCGCGGTTGATTTTGGAGACGATCAACGGCAGAGAACTGCGATACCGTTCAGCGGTTTCATACAGCTATTTTCTTTATGTGAATGCTCTTTGCCGACAGGAAGAACAATATACAGAATATGTTCGCGATTCAATCCGGTTTTATACAGAGGGTCAGTATCATGACAGATGGGAATTATTCTATATGCTGATGAAACTGGATACAAGAGAGTCGCAGCACCAGACCAGAGATTTCAGACAGATCAAAGAACTTTATGACCACCGGATGGTAGGCGGTGTTATGTATCTGGAGGCAGCGAAGATCATCAATGAGGATCCTTCTCTGATTCGAGAGATGGGTGATTTTGAGATCAGCTTATTTTTGTGGGGAATGCGCCATGACTGTCTGAATCGGGAAACTATTTTCAGGTTTGCGGACCTTGTTCTTCGCATGAGAAGCTATCATGGAGCATGTCTTCATGCCATGATCGAAATGTGCTCGATTTATGAGACAAAGAATATTCTTTCTGCCGTGCTTCATTTGCTGATTCTGGGAGAGAAGAAAGAGAAGGTCTACCATCAGTGGTATGAACTGGGCATCAAGTCTTCGATTAAGATGCCGGAGCTGTATGAATATTATATGGCAACACTGGATATGGCTTCATGTAAGAAGCTGCCGGTGCCTGTATTGATTTATTTTCAGTATGATAATCATCTGCAGCTTGATCAGAAAGCGTTCCTTTTCCGTTATGTCATTGAGCATAGAGATCAATTGGACAGGCTTTTTACAGCTTATGATGGCATTATCCGGGCATTTACATTTGAACAGCTGCAGAACGGTGTGATTAATGAGGATATCGCGGTTTTATATGATCATTATCTGACAAAAGAAGCGATGACGCCGCACGTTGTCAAAGCGATGCCGGCAGTTATTTTCAAACATCATATCCATTGTGACCATCCGGGAATTAAGGGTGTAGTGGTAGATTATTCAGAACTGGGTGAAGAGAATTATTACCCTTTTGTTCATGGAGAGGCTTATGTGGATCTTTATATGGATGACTATAGGATCGTGCTTGTGGATGCCAAGGGTGGGCGTTATATGTCCACAATTCCATATACGACAGGCAGACTGATGGATGTTGGTAAGTACATCAAAATTTGTTATGAACAGGGAAGAGACAACAAGATGCTTGTTCTTAATAGAAGTGAACGGGCGTTAAAATATCAGATGATGGATGATGTTTCAATTGAAACTTATAAATGTGTCTTGAAGCTTCAGGATGTCAGCCGTCATTATCAGAAGACAATTCTTAAAAACCTGATTGATTATTACTATGATAATTATGAAGGAGAGACATTGGAGAAGTATCTTCTTCAGCTGGATATTCATCTGCTTGGGCATTCCGAACGCAGTCACATCATTGAGTATTTTATTCAAAGAGGACTGTTTGATAAAGCTTATGAGGCCATCAGGGAGTATGGCTATGAGGGAATTCAGGATAAGCGGGTTATGCGTCTTTGCTCAAGGGTGATCCGGGAGAAAGATTTTGAGAAGGATGATCTGCTTGTAGAACTGTCTTATTTTGCGTTCTCAAATGGCAAATACGATGAGACGACGCTCCAGTATCTGATTTTGTTCTATGCCGGAACAACGGAAGGTCTGTATGCGATATGGAAAGCGGCCGGAGATTTTGAAGTACCGGCTGCACAGTTAGAAGAACGATTGCTGTGTGAGATTTTATTTACAGAAAATCATGTGGAAGAAGGATGTGAAGTTTTTGCTTCATATTATAACGACCATCCGGGACACAGACTGACAAGAGCATTTCTTGGCTACTACGGATACCATTATCTGGTTCATGGACAGACAGCCGGAGAGAAGATTTTTCAGATTATGGAAATTGAGCTGGATCAGCTCGAGAATGCGAGGAATGTCTGTGCGCTTGCACTGCTGCAGTATTATTCAGAGGCAGAGCATGTGGAACCGGAATTTTATGAACGGCTGCAGCATGAAGTATCTGCATTTATGGACAAAGGGATCCTGCTTCCGTTTTTCAAAAAATATGCCGGTGATGCAGAGGTTCCGGGAGAACTGGCGGATTTTATGTATGCGGAATATCATACAAGCCCGAAATCTGCAGTGACGATTTATTACCGCCCGGCAGATCAGGAGAGTGCAGAGTGGATACATGAACCAATGCGGCATATTCTCGGCGGCATTTTTATTAAAACTTTCCAGTTATTTGACGGAGAGGCGGTCGAATATTATATTGCCGAGCAGGATGGAGAACAGCTTAAGACCGGTGATAAGAAGAGGCTTGCTGCACCGCGGTCATCGAATCAGTGGCCGGGGACAGGTGTGGAATTATTGAGTCGAATGCATCAGGCAATTCAGGCCGAGGATGATCAGGCAGTGGATGAACTGATTCGTTCTTATGAGCGTGTCAATGAGATGACAGATCAGTTATTTGAGTTGAAATAGGAGACACAGAGAATGGAAAAACAAAAGTTGATGGTTGGATACGATCTGTGTACAGACTATTCGCAGATCAGTTATTACAATATAGAGAAAGATGAACCGGATTCTGTTGAACTGGACGGACAGGCGGAAATCCCTACCGTGCTCTGCAGGCTGTTTGCCGGTGACGAATGGCTGGTGGGGCAGCAGGCAGTGAAAGCGGCACAGGAGGGAAAGGGTGTTCCGGTCAGGAACTTTACGACGCACATTGCCGATGACCCGATGGTGGATGTAGCCGGTGAACGGATGGAGAAGTCTGGCCTTATCAGCATTTTTCTGACAAAGACGCTTAAGGCGATAGAGAATGTCAGTGCGTCGGCGGAAATAGGCTTTATAACGATCACCATGGAAGATATTGATCTGGCGGCAGCGGATGCGCTGAAAAGGGCGATTGCATCCATGGGGATGGATGCAAAATTACTGGCATTGGAGAACCACCGTCTGAGTTATGAATATTATGCACTGTCACAGCGAAGAGAGCTCTGGACGCATGATGTGGGATTGTTTGAATATGACAGACATGGCCTGAGATATCATCATTTAAGTGTTTCATGGAAACATCATCCGCCGGTAGTGACCGCAGAGACAACGGAGCTGAAACAATATCTGGATGGGCATGAATTGTCAGATCAGGTACCGCCGGAGATGGACAGAAAATTTCTTGAGGCCATCAAAGAAGTTTCTGCCAGAAGAACGATCTCAACTTATTATCTTATGGGAGAAGGCTTTGCTGAAGCAGGATCCGGCAAAAGCTGGATGAATCTTTCGTTGAAGCAGCTGTGCGCTATGAAGCGTCATGTCTTTGTAGGTCAGAATCTTTATGCCAGAGGTGCCTGCTATCACAGTTATGATCAGGGCGCGCTTGGAAAGAAGCCGGGATTTGCAGCAGCCAATGCAGGTTTGTTGACAAAGGATATTTATCTGCGTTCTGTACATAAACATGCGCCCCGGAAACTGGTTCTGGCAGCGTCAGGAACGCCGTGGTATAGTGCTGTTTCGAAAACGGCGATTATCATTGATGACCAGGAACAGCTGATTATCAGAATGAGAGATCCGCTGACTAATTTTGAACAGACAGAAGTCTTACAGTTGGATGATTTGCCGGAGAGGCCGCCGAAGACGACAAAATTACTCATTGAGACATCTTTTCAGTCAGAAACAAGCTGCCGTATTAGGATTACAGATATTGGATTTGGTGAGATTTTTGCGGCAACAGGCAAAGTATGGGAGAAACAGTTTGATATCACTGAAGCGGCAGCAGTCCCTTTGCAAGCGGGGAAGGAGTCGGTCATTGAAGCAACGATGCCGTTGGAAGTTTTTCCGTTAGACATGAAGATGTCAGGGACACGCCTCTTTTCACTGGAGGAATTATGTTGGTATCTCTCAAAGAACGTTTATGTTACGACATACGATCTTTTCGATGAGAAGATGTTTTTCTGGATGGACAAAATTACCGGGAATCATTCTCTGGCATTGGCCATTGCCAATTACAATTCTTCCGGAAAGCCATTGAAGGAGATTGTCCGATTGCTTTTAAATGCTGTGGATTATCTTGACAACGGTGAGATCGCCAGAATTTATAATAAACTGACGGAGATGGAGAACCAGAATCCGCTGGAACAGATGCGGCTTGCGGCAGATAATTATAATCGTTATGGCCATTATATGGCAGCACTGAAAAACTATCACCATGTTGTTTATCAGATGTCGCACGATTATGAAGAAGAGATGACAAGACAGTTTAAGGCGGACACATGGCATAATATGGGTTTGGCATTTCTGAAGCTGCACAATTTAAAATGTGCGGCGGAATGTATGGAGAATGCGTTTGAGTTGGTGAAAACACAGGAATTTCTGGCACCGTATATGTATGTGCTGGAATTGATGGGAGATCATGAGAGAATTCTGGCACTGATCCGTCAGGAAGAGATTACGCCGGATATCAGTGATGCGATTTTTAACCGGTACAAAGAGGCCGAGAATCAGTGCAGAGACTCAGCGTCCAACAAAAGGGTTCAGACTGGACTGGCATTTAGAAACAGCGATTCACCTGAGAAATACAGGGAATTTGTCATAGATTATCTGGAACAGCAGAAGAAAAATTATGATCTGTCTTAGCCAATATTAGAGCAGCAGAAGCAGTGCTGCCGGAGATACAGATTGGATAGAAAGGTTTTATAAAAATGGAAAGACATTATTATACACAATACAGTGAAAATCTTCAAAGAGAGATGCATGTACTGGTTTATGGCTATACGGGGGTGCCGATTATTGTATTCCCGTGTCAGGACAGTATGTGTGATAATTTTGAGAATTTCGGCATGATCGATGTGCTTCAGGATTATATTGATGGTGGAAAAATTCAGCTCTTTTCCGTTGATACGGTGGATAAGGAGAGCTGGTCCGACATATGGGGCGATAAAGGCTATCGTGCCTGGATGCAGGAATGCTATTATCATTATATCGTAGATGAAGTCCTTCCGATGGTACATGAGATCAACGGTACGGGACAGTTGCCGCTGACACTGGGCTGCAGCCTGGGCGCAACCCACGCAGCCATTGTATTCTTCAGAAGACCGGATCTGTTCGGCGGTGTGCTTGGTATGTCCGGCTGTTATGATGCCACCTATTTCACAGATGGATGGTGCGATGAGAATCTGTACAATAATTCTCCTGTTCATTTTCTGGAGAACATGCCTTCAGATCATCCATATATCCAGCTGTATAATGAGAGAAAAATCATTCTCTGCGTAGGACAGGGCAACTGGGAGAGTGAGGGAATCCGTACAACGGGTCAGATGGCAGACATCTTCTACAGAAAAGGGATCCACGGATGGACCGATTTCTGGGGATATGATGTGGATCATGACTGGCCGTGGTGGAAAAAGCAGATCCGCTATTTCCTGCCGTTTCTTGTTGATTAATGACATCCTTATAAGACACAAAAGCTCCGGCTTTTCTTTTAATTAAGAAAGGCCGGAGCTTTTTGCAGTGTTATTCCAACAATTTAACATAGAAAAAGCAAACTGTCAATTCAAAAGTTAAAACTTTTGAATTAAAAAAATGAGTTAAAAATTTGTGCACTTTTATGCAAAAATAACCGTTGACTTTTAGGGGATAGAGGCATATTATAAGTGTAACAGCTGTTGAAACAAAAGTAATAAACTTTCAAAACAACAATCAAACAAAAAAGTCACATCAGCAGCAATAAATTTTCAACTTTGTTGTTGCAAAAGTCAAAAAACGGGAATAACATAGTAGAAAGGAGCTTTTATTATGAAGGCAAGAGGCGTAAGATTACACGCAGCAAATGATTTGAGACTGGAGGAGTTTGAACTTCCTGAGATTACAGATGATGAGATCCTTGTAAAGGTTGTTTCAGACAGCATTTGTATGTCAACTTACAAATGTGCGATTCTGGGAACAGAGCACAAGAGAGTACATGAGGATGTTGCAGAGCATCCGGCTATTATGGGACATGAATTTGCAGGTGATATTGTAAAGGTAGGTAAGAACCATCAGGATCAGTTCAAACCAGGCATGAAATTTACACTTCAGCCGGCTCTGAACTACAAAGGAACAATGTGGAGCCCTGGCTACTCCTATGAATTCTTTGGCGGAGATACAACTTACTGTGTGATCCCTGCTGAGGTTATGGAACTGGGATGTCTGTTGGAGTACAAAGGCCGTGCTTACTATGAGGCTTCCCTGGCAGAACCGATGTCCTGCAGTATTGGTGCTTTCCATGCAGCTTATCATACACAGATGGGTGTTTATACACATGAGATGGGCATCAAGGAAAACGGAAAGCTGGCCATTATGGCGGGTGCAGGTCCTATGGGACTTGGCGCACTGACCTATGCGCTGCATCGTGATGTACGACCTTCCATGGTTGTTGTTACAGATCTGAATCAGGATCGTCTGGATCGTGCAGAAGAGCTGTTTCCTGTTGAGACATATAAGAAGGAAGGTATTGAACTTCATTTTGTAAACACAGGCAAATTCGAAGATCCTGTTGCAGAATTGATCAGAATCTCCGGTGGTACAGGCTACGATGATGTTTTTTGCTATGCACCGGTTGCTGCAGTTGTGAAACAGTCCAGTGACATTCTTGGCAGAGATGGCTGTCTGAACTTTTTTGCAGGACCAACTGACAAGAACTTCAGTGCAACCATGAATTTCTACGATGTTCATTATAATTCAACACATGTTATGGGGACAACAGGCGGTAATACAGCAGATATGATTGAGTCCCTTGAACTGACAGCAGCAAAACGCATTAATCCGGCAGTTATGGTCACACATATCGGTGGTCTTGATGCAGCTGCAGAGACAACATTGAATCTTCCGAAGATTCCGGGCGGCAAGAAGCTGATCTATACACATTTGTCCATGCCTTTAACCGCACTGGATGAATTGCGTAAGGCGGCAGAAGAGAGAAATGATGACCGCTATGCAGCACTGGCAGATATTGTGGAGTCTCATCAGGGATTATGGTGTCCTGAAGCTGAAGAATATTTACTTGCAAACTTTATTACAGAAGAATAGAAACCGTCAGAATGCTCTGATTCCGTCAGGATAACAGGATTCTGACGGGGAGGAGCGACAATGGATGCAATGGAAATACGCAGAAATGCGATTGTGGAACTGGTAAATAAGTATGGAACAGTGAGTTTTTCACAGATTAAGGAACAGTTTTCGAATGTGTCTGAGATGACATTGCGTACAGATCTGAAGGCCCTGGATGAGGCAAAGGAAATTGTCAGGATCCATGGCGGAGCCAAGTCTGTACAGCTGGTAATCGGAACGGATGATTATCTCACAAGACGTGCCGTGCGCAATATACAGGCGAAGCAGGAGATTGCGAGAAAAGCTTTGAAGCTTATTCAGCCGGATACGGCGATATTCATGGATTCCGGAAGTACTACAACAGAGTTGGCAAAGATTTTTCCGGATCAGTCCAATCTGATCTATACAACAGGTCTTTCCTGTGCCACTGAGCTGGCGAATCTGACGAAGCCGGTCATTATGCTACCGGGTGGTCAGCTGAACCGTTATAGTATCAGTGTATATGGCATTTCAGCCATTCGTGAACTGGAACAGGTTAATTTTCATCAGACGTTTCTTGGGGTGACGGGCTATTCGATGAAAGCAGGTTTTACCTGCGGCAACAATGAAGAGGCGATGTTAAAAAGGACAGCAATTGAACAGGCAGAACAGGTGGTGGTTCTGATGGATGCTTCCAAAACTGATATTAAGAGTACCTATACAATTTGTGGATTGGCAGATGTGGATATTATTATATCTGATGGCAATCTGCCGAAGGAATTCCTGTTGGCGTGTGAAACGCACCATATTACTGTTTATTAATCGCTGAGAGCGTGTATATTTCCCATTGCGGCGCCGTATAAGACGTTATGGGGAGGTATATCGTGAAAAATAAAGTACAGCAGTTTGGTAAGTTTTTGTCGGGAATGGTCATGCCGAATATCGGTGCTTTGATCGCATTTGGTTTCCTGGCAGCATTATTTATTGATACCGGATGGATACCAAATGAAAAGTTAAACAGTATGGTATCACCGATGCTCACCTATTTAATTCCGATGCTGATCGCATCTACCGGTGGTAAGATGGTTGGCGGCGACAGAGGTCGTGTGGTTGGTGCCATTGCTGTCATTGGTGCCATTATGAGTGATACATCCATCACTATGCTGATGGCGGCCATGGTCGTTGGACCATTGGGCGGCTTCTGTATCAAGAAGTTCGATGAGGTGATGGATGGCCATATGCCGGCGGGCTTTGAAATGCTGATCAACAATTTCTCAGCAGGTATCATCGGCATGCTGCTTGCGATTCTGGGCTACACCGTTGTAGGTCCGGTCATGAGCGCAATTCTGGTAGTGCTTGCTGCAGGCGTCAATATTCTTGTTGTACATGGCCTTCTGCCGTTGGTTGCTATTTTTATTGAGCCGGCAAAAGTCCTGTTCTTAAATAATGCCATTAATCATGGTATTTTCACGCCGCTGGCAACAGCTCAGGCGGCGGAGACCGGCAAGTCGATCATGTACATGCTGGAGCCGAATCCGGGTCCGGGCCTTGGTGTATTACTGGCGTATACGTTCTTCTGTAAAGATATGAGGACCAAGCAGTCTGCACCAGGAGCAATCATCATCCATGTGCTGGGTGGTATCCATGAAATTTATTTTCCGTATATTTTGATGAATCCGCTGGTGATCATTGCACCGATTATTGGCAATATGGTTTCTATCTTCTGGTTCAATATGATGGATTGTGGCCTTGTGGGACCGGCATCTCCGGGTTCCCTCATCGCTTATCTGATGATGACACCGGGTTCTGATATATGGAAAGTACTGGTGGGTGTGGCAATTGCGACAGGTATTTCATTTGCAGTTGCATCACCGATTGTCAAGATGGCAGGCGGAAAGAACAGTCTGGAAGCCGCACAGGCTGAGACGGCAGCCATGAAAGCGGAAGCAAAAGGGCAGACTGTACAGACTGAGATTAAAGATGCATCTCAGATCAAAAAGATCATCTTTGCGTGTGATGCGGGAATGGGCTCATCTGCCATGGGAGCAACGAAATTCAGAAATCGTCTCAAAGAAGTATGTCCTCAAATTCACGTAAGCAATACTTCAGTGGATAATATTCCATCCGATTGTGATGTTGCCGTTGTTCAGACCACGTTGGCAGAGCGTGCCGGAAAATCCGCACCGCAGGCGCAGCTTGTGACCATCGGCAATTTCCTGGCAGACCCGGCACTGGATGCACTTTATGAACAGTTATGTCATGCCGGCAGTGAGAGCGAAAAAGCAGAAACGGCATCAGATGTTTCTGCCGCAGCAGCGGAAAATGAGACTGGGGCAGCAGAAACGGATAAGCCGTAGATTATTATTAAGCAGGGAATCCGTTTGAATCAGAAGCCGGTTTCTAAAGAAGAAGCCATTCGGGCAGCAGGGGAACTGCTGGCAGAGCTTGGTTATGTAGATGAAACTTATGTGGATGCCATGCAGGAGCGTGAAAAACTGGTAACAACTTATATGGGTATGGGTGTTGCTATTCCGCATGGTACCAGTCAGGCTAAGGAGAAGGTTAAGAAGACTGGTATTGTATTTCTGCAGTATCCTGAAGGCGTGGATTTCGGTGATGAGAAGGCAGAACTTGTATTTGGTATTGCCGGAATCGGTGATGAACATCTGGAACTTTTATCCAAGATCTGTGAGGTTCTGGAAGATGAAGAAGTTCTTGAGAAAATGAAGAAAACTTCAGATCTGGAATGGGTAATGGAGCAGCTTTCTTAGGTGTCAGATGACTGAGATCGGGAAGGTAGATGAATATTTATATTATATAGGGAAGAAAAAAGCGGCTGTGCGGATGAGGTACAGCCGCTTTTTTCAGACAGAAAGAATGTGTCAGGCGCATGGTTTGTTGATATTCGTGCTTGACAAATTTTCGCGGTAATTATAATATAGAGAATAGAAAATGTGGTGAGAAAGAGGAGTAGATACAGGATCTCTTCAGAGAGAGCGGTTTGGCAGCTGGAAGACCGCTTAGAGCAATGTGTATCGAAGGTAGCTTTTGAACAGGATGGCTGAACAGGAACAGGCGGCGAAGCGTTGACGACCGGTTTTAGTAGGCTGTAACGGGTGGCTCCGTTAAAGGCTCTGAAGGCATATGGAAGTGCCATGCATCAGACAGCGGATAGTTTGCTGTGTGCATCGAAGTGATGACGGATGTGTGTCATTGGAATATGTGAATAAAGGTGGTACCGCGAGCTCTCGCCCTTTTTGGATGTGAGGGCTCTTTTTTTACGCGAATAATGAGTCAAAGCCCATGATTGCATGTGGCCTTGCAGTCACTTTACAAAGAAGACAGGAGATTAAAATTATGGAAATGGAAAAAACTTATAATCCTGCGGCCATTGAAGAGAAGATTTATGACCGCTGGCTGCAGAAGAAGTATTTTCATGCAGAGGTAGACAGAAGCAAGAAACCTTTTACAATTGTCATGCCGCCTCCAAATATTACAGGACAGCTGCATATGGGTCATGCTCTTGACAATACGATGCAGGATATTCTGATCCGTTATAAGAGAATGCAGGGCTATGAAGCATTATGGCAGCCGGGTACAGACCATGCCAGCATTGCGACAGAAGTTAAGATCATTAACAAATTAAAAGAAGAAGGCATCAGCAAAGAAGAACTCGGACGTGAAGGTTTCCTTGAGAAAGCATGGGAATGGAAGGAAGAGTATGGCGGCCGTATTATCAAACAGCTGAAGAAACTGGGTTCTTCCGCTGACTGGGACAGAGAGCGTTTTACAATGGATGAAGGCTGTTCCAAGGCTGTAGAAGAAGTTTTCTGCAAGCTGCATGAGAAAGGCTATATTTACAAAGGTTCCCGAATCATCAACTGGTGTCCTGTCTGCAAGACATCGATTTCCGATGCAGAGGTAGAACATGTAGAACAGGTCGGCCATTTCTGGCATATCAAGTATCCGGTAGCCGGTGAGCCGGGAAGATTTATCGAAATTGCCACAACCCGTCCTGAGACATTACTGGGCGATACAGCGGTTGCTGTTCATCCGGAGGATGAGCGTTATATGGATCTCATCGGCAAGAATGTTATTCTTCCGCTTGTGGGCAGAGAAATCCCTGTTGTAGGCGATTTACATGCGGATAAGGACAAAGGTACAGGTGCCGTTAAGATTACACCGGCCCATGACCCTAACGATTTTGAGGTTGGTAAGAGACATAATCTGCCGGAGATCAATGTGATGAATGATGATGGTACCATCAACAAGCTTGGCGGCAAATATGCAGGCCTTGACCGTTATGAGGCCAGAAAGCAGATTGTTGCAGATCTTGATGCCCAGGGTTATCTCTGCGGTATCGAAGATATTACACATGCGGTTGGTACCCATGACAGATGTAAGACAACAGTAGAGCCGATGATCAAACCTCAGTGGTTTGTTGCTATGGAAGAAATGGCAAAGCCTGCAATTAATGCAATCAAAACAGGCGAATTGAAATTTGTTCCTGAATCCTACAGCAAGACTTATCTTCACTGGCTTGAGAATATCCGTGACTGGTGTATCTCCAGACAGCTCTGGTGGGGCCACAGAATCCCTGCATACTACTGTGATGAATGCGGTGAGATCGTAGTATCCAAAGGTATGCCTTCTGTATGCCCGAAATGCGGATGCACACATTTCACACAGGATCCTGATACACTGGATACATGGTTCTCATCGGCATTATGGCCATTCTCAACACTTGGCTGGCCGGAAAAGACAGAAGAACTGGATTACTTCTATCCGACAGATGTTCTTGTTACCGGTTATGATATTATTTTCTTCTGGGTTATCCGTATGGTATTTTCAGGTTATGAACAGACAGGTAAGGCACCGTTCCACACTGTACTGATCCATGGTCTTGTCAGAGACTCACAGGGCCGTAAGATGAGTAAATCCCTTGGCAATGGTATCGATCCGCTGGAAGTTATCGACAAATACGGTGCTGATGCCCTGAGACTGACACTGATCACAGGCAACGCACCGGGTAATGATATGCGTTTCTACTGGGAGCGTGTGGAATCCAGCCGTAATTTTGCCAATAAAGTATGGAATGCTTCCAGATTTATGCTCATGAATTTTGAGCAGGCAGCCGAGAAAGGTATTTCCATCGATGGTGTATCCCTGGCAGATCTGACACAGGCTGACAAGTGGATTCTTTCCAAGATGAATCGTCTGACGAAGGATGTCACAGAGAACATCGATAAGTATGAATTGGGTATTGCCGTATCCAAGATTTATGATTTCATCTGGGAAGAATTCTGCGACTGGTACATTGAAATGGTGAAGCCAAGACTTTACAATGACGAAGACAAGACAAAGGCAGCAGCCCTCTGGACACTGAAGACAGTCCTGATCAATGCACTGAAGCTGCTTCATCCGTATATGCCGTTCATCACAGAAGAGATTTTCTGCAATGTTCAGAATGAAGAAGAATCCATTATGATCTCCAAGTGGCCTGAATACAAGGATGAATGGAACTTTGAAGAGGATGAGAAAGCCGTTGAGCTGATCAAGGAAGCTGTCCGCGGTATCAGAAATACCCGTACAGGCATGAATGTTCCGCCAAGCAGAAAAGCCAAAGTATTTGTTGTATCTGAATCTGAAGAGGTCAGAAACATTTTCGAGAATTCCAAGGCTTTCTTTGCAGCACTTGGTTATGCCAGCGAAGTTGCAGTTCAGTCTGATAAGACAGGTATCGCTGAAGATGCTGTATCTGTACTGATCCATCAGGCAGCTCTTTACATGCCGTTTGCGGATCTTGTGGACATCGACAAAGAGATCGAACGTTTGACAAAAGAAGAAGATAAGATGAACAAAGAGATCAAGAGAGCACAGGGTATGCTTTCTAATCCGAAGTTTGTCGATAAAGCACCTGCTGATAAAGTGCAGGCAGAAAAAGATAAGTTAGAGAAATATACACAGATGCTGGCACAGATCCAGGAACGTCTGGCAGCACTGAAATAAGAGTTTACGATTACTTGAATTAAACAATGTTTTATCCCGGATTCCTCCCGGACAAGGCCATCATTGACTTTTGTCAGGGGGGAATCTTGCAGGATTGGGAGAGATAACCATGAATTATGCAGAGGCAGAGGAATATATTAATCAGATTCCTCGTTTTTCAAAAGTGAAATCAGAAGAGAATGTGGATGAGATACTGGCTTTATTTGGTCATCCGGAGAAAAAGTTCGCTTATATCCATGTGGCCGGAACCAATGGAAAAGGATCTGTCTGTGCATTTTTGGACAGTATGCTCCAGATGGCAGGAAAGAAGACGGGGCTCTTTACGTCACCGCATCTGATCACGACAACGGAACGGATGAAGATTAATGGCCAGAATATATCGGAAGAAGCCTTTACTGAAATTTTCGAGGAACTGCTCCATGTTGTCAAAGTGCGCGAAAAGGCAGGACATCTGCATCCGACGTATTTTGAATGGCTTTATCTGATGGCGATGATCTGGTTTGACAGACAGGGGATTGAGTATGGTATCATTGAAACCGGACTTGGCGGCAGATTGGATGCCACCAATCATATCGCGCAGCCTGTTTTAACCATCATTACATCCATCAGCTATGATCATATGGAAATTCTTGGATCAACCCTGACGGAAATTGCAGGGGAGAAGGCAGGTATTTTAAAGGCAGGCGTACCGGTCATCTGTGATGGCAGTGAACCGGAAGCGGTGGCTGTTATCCGCCAAAAAGCGGCACTTTTGCACTGCCCACTGAAAGTAATTGAGCCGGAACAGGTTAAAATTCTCTTAAATCGGGGCAAAAACATTGATTTTTTATTGCAGGATAGGTATGATAATAAGAGTTACAGGATTCATGTGCAGACAGAGGCAGTTTACCAGACCATGAACGGTTCTCTGGCGTGGATGGCTGTAAAGGAGCTGCAGAAGCAGGACGCAGAACTGCAGCAGACGGAAGATGGTGTTCTTCTGGAGGGTATGGCGAATATGCACTGGCCGGGAAGACTGGAAGAACTGCTTCCGGGGGTCTATGTGGATGGCGCACACAATGTGGGCGGCATCAGGAAGCTCCGTGAATCCATTGCAGTTAGTTTTGCCGGCAGACCGGTATGGCTGCTTTTTGCAGTAGCCAGCGACAAGGATTACGGGGAAATGATACGAATTCTCTGCACGATTCCCGATCTAAAGGGCGTGACAGTGACTGAAATTGAGAATTATCGACGGACAGATCTTGAGACAGTTGCCTCAATATTTAAAAAGAACTGGCATGGATATGTGGGTCATTCATATAATATAAATGAAGCGATCATCACGAGTGAGCAGCAGGCGGCAAAGTATCCGAATGCTGTACTTATTTGTGCGGGATCGCTGTATCTGGCAGGCAGTGTGATCGAAGCACTGCAGCGGTAGATGGTGCATCGACAGGGAGAGACGGTGCAGGAAGGACGGACAGATGATTAATTTTGAAGAAGAATTGAAGAAATTTAAGCCAAGCCTTGAAATTGATCAGGCGGAAGAGGCGATATATAAGAACGATCTTCGGGATGTAACGGATATTCTGGAGGATATGATGAAGGAAGTTAAAATTGCATCAGGAAACAAGCGTTTTTAGGGGGATAGCAGATGAATTGCATAAAATGTAATATGCCCCTGGAAAATGTCTATATATGCCCACATTGCGGTCATGTGGACAAGGTGGCCAAGAAGATCATATATTCATCCAACTGGCATTATAACCAGGGACTGGCCAAGGCAAAGGTACGAGATCTGAGCGGTGCCGTTACGTCACTGAGTCAGTCATTGAAATATAACAAACGGAATACAGATGCACGTAATCTTCTGGGGCTGATTTATTATCAGATGGGAGAGATTGTGGCAGCCCTCAGCGAGTGGGTCATCAGCGTTCATTTTCAGGAACGCAACAATATTGCGGCTGACTATATTCAGGCCATTCAGAACAATCCGGCCAAGTTAAAGGCAGCCAACAAGGTGATCCAGAAGTATAATCTGGCATTGAATTATGTGCAGGAGAACAATGCGGATCTGGCAATTATAGAGCTGAAACGTGTTGTGAACATGAGTCCTACATATATCAGAGCCTATCAGCTGCTGGGGCTGCTTTATATGCAGAGAAAGCAGTATGCGGCGGCCAGAAAGGTACTGATGCGTGCCGTCAAGGTTGACAGGAATAATATGACCACACTTCGGTATTTGAAAGAAGTGAATCATCTCCACGGTAAGCAGGAGAAAAATCAGCATGGACGCAAGGATGAATTCATGCAGATCAACGATCCGAATCCTATTGTTATAGAAGAGGGATCTGGACATAATTATGCAGATTATAATACGGGATTTTTGTCATTTATCAATATTCTGATCGGTATTGTTATTGGTGCGGCGGTTATCTGGCTGCTCATTGTACCATCTATTACCAAGACAAAGGCATCCGAGTACAATCAGGCAGTTGTGGAATACAGTGCCCAGATCTCTGAGCGCAATAAGAACATTGATGATCTCCAGAATCAGATTACGGATCTTCAGAGCAAACTGTCTCAGTATGAGTCAACCGTCGGCAATACCGTGGATGATGCCGGTGCCAGTGAGCAGAAACTGATCGAGGCTGTAGGCAGCTATCTCCAGAACAATGTGCAGGACGCAGGTACGCTGATTGCTGAAATTGAGCCTGCAGCTATTACTAATGCCCAGGAGAAGAAGATTTACAATATTTTGAAAGAGGCGACCAAGAGCTCTGTGACAGAAACGCTGTATGCAAATGCAAAAGACAGCTTTGACAAGAAGGATTATGTGGCTGCCATCGATGGTATGACCAAAGTCCTTCGAATGGATGACAGCTATTCCTATGCCGTTTTCTATATGGGACGCAGTTATCAGATGCTTGGTGATACAGGCAATGCAGCAGGTTACTACAAACGCCTGATCCAGTCCTATCCAAACTCAGATATGGTAGATGATGCAAGAAAATATCTGGATCAGCTGGGTGACACCACAAGCATTGACCCTGTGGATATTAGCGGCGGCAGCACAAGCGACAGCAATGACAATTCAGAGGACAACAGCAGCGACAACTCTGACGACGATTTGGGAGATAACACAGACAACGGATCATTAGACAATGGTGACGGCAGCGAAGAATAAAATTTCTTCTATAAAAATTGAATAAACAATGAAAATACAAAAGAAAAAGCATGATACTCCAATTAACCGGAGCGCATGCTTTTTCTTTTTTTGTTTGTGTGGGAGTATATTTTTCAGGAATCAGAAATCCGATAGCGAGGTGTTTTAATATAAAAAGTAATTGAATACTTTTTAAAAGAAGGCAGGTGCTTCAAATTTGTTAGTAAATCTGGAGGATTGGGAGGAGAGTTTATGGAATATCGCATTGTCCGCGGCATTTTGTTTGTTTCACCCGGGAAGGAGATTGATCATTTCCGGGCGGAAAGAATTATCAGGTATACAGAGAGTCTGCTCAGGCAGCAGCGTTTTCGGACGATGGTTTTTGATCTGGCGGATACTGTTTTTATGGACAGTGCCGGTGTGGGGATGATGATCGGGCTATATCGGGAAATCAGGGCCTGGGGAGGTGCTGTTTTTATTATCCGTATGCAGAAGGGGATTCGTCGGATTTATCAGATGGCGGGACTGCAGAGGATTATTCCGAGTTATGACGACGAATCGCAGTTTATGGCAGCCATGGAGGGAGGGGGAAAAGATAATGAGGGATGAAATGAAACTGACAATGAATGCGATTGCAGAGAATGAATATTTTGCCCGGGTTGCGGTGGCGGCTTTTTCGGCCAAGATGGATCCGACCATGGAAGAACTTGCAGATATTAAAACAGCGGTTTCGGAAGCTGTCACGAATGCCGTCGTTCATGGTTATGACCACAAAGGCGGGATATTGGAGATTGATGCACGGATCGAGGATGAATGGTTGGAGATTGAAATCGAGGATGAAGGGATTGGGATTGATGATGTGAAGCAGGCCATGGAACCATTGTATACATCTCGTCCGGAGGAGAATCATGCCGGTATGGGGTTTACTTTTATGGAAGCTTTTATGGATGAATTGGAGGTTGTTTCGACGCCCGGACAAGGAACAAAAGTAAAAATGCGAAAGAAAATTGAAATGCCGGCAGTAGTTCGCAGAAAAAAGAGGTCTATCAGGTGACAGAAATCCGGGAGCTGCTGATGAAGGCACAGGCAGGCGACAAGGAAGCCAGAGAGCAGCTGGTTCAGAAAAACATTGGACTTGTAAAAAGTATTGTCAGTCGGTATACAGCCAGAGGTGTGGAAAAAGAGGATCTGATCCAAATCGGGATGATCGGTCTGATAAAAGCAATCGACAATTTTGACACGACCTATGAGGTGCGTTTCTCGACCTATGCGGTGCCAATGATCGCCGGGGAAATTCGCAGATTTCTGAGGGATAATGGTGCCATTAAGGTGAGTCGTTCTATCAAGGATCATCGTGTTGCTGTCAACAGGAGCAGAGAACGGTTGATCGAAAAACTGGGAAGAGAGCCGACGATCCATGAAATTGCCGAGGATGTGGGGCTTTCTATGGAAGATATTTTGCTGGCCGTGAATTCAGGCCAGGAAGTGGCATCCCTTCAGCAGATGATTTATGAAGGGGACGGCAGCAGCATCCGTCTGATGGACAGGTTGTCCGCACACAGTGGGGAAGGAGATGCTTCACTGGATCGGATGATGCTGGCAGATTCATTATCAGCACTGGAACAAAGAGAAAGGGAACTGATTGTTCTGCGCTTCTATTATGATCAGACACAGTCACAGATTGCGAAACGGATGGGGGTATCACAAGTGCAGGTATCAAGGCTTGAGAAGAGGATCCTAAGAAAGATGAAGATGTATATCAGTTAGCGGGCAGAGCAAGGCACTGCGTGCCAGAAAGTGCAGTTCGCAGAGAGGAATATATAGCTGTGCTATCCGCTCACGCGCCAAAGTGTGCGTCAAGCGCACACTTTGTTCTAGACCGTATGCATAGAACAGCAGTCTTTTTGGGAGACTATGCGGTAGGCGAGTTATTATGAGCAAATCTTCAAAATATGCAGAAATCCAGGAGATGAGAAAATGGAAGGTCAAAAACAGGTTGTCATTTATTTGATGGCAGATGATCATATTGAAGTTGAGGTGCAGCCGCTGACCATGGGAGATTTATGTGAAATTGTGGGAACGGACAGGAAGGTGGCGGATTTTGTCAAACAGATGCCGGTGACCGGTCTGCAGACTCAAGAGACGGGGCGGAGTGTCCTCTCTGTTTTAATGTTGGTGGAAGCAATCACAGTGCAGGTCCAGAAGCAATTTGCGGGTATCCAGTGCCAGTGCGTGCTGCTGGGAGCGGAACAGTTGATTGTTGAATGGGGAGGCAAAAAGACGGCACTGTGGTGGGTGACGATTTTGAAGACGGCATGCGTCAGTCTGATCATTCTGGCGGGTTCGGCTTTTACCATCATGACCTATGATCAGGATGTGGATGTGGCGGGGGTGTTTGGTCGGATTTATCAGCTGTTTGTGGGCCATGTGCCGACACAGCCCGGGATTCTTGAAGCTGCTTATGCTTTTGGTGTGGCTGCAGGTATTCTGCTGTTTTTTAATCCTTTTGTTTCGGCGGCAAAGAGAAAGGCCCCCTCTCCTGTTGAAATTGAAATGGAGAAATATGAATCAGATATCAGGGATACGATTGTCAAAATTGATAATCGGTTAAACAAAAGATAAGATTATATGAAAGATTTCGTTTCAATAAGCAGAAACTGAGAAACGAAGGGAAACAGGCTGTTTGACAGCCGTTGACAGGGGAAAAGGGTTAAGTTATAATGAAAGTTACTGTAAATAGAAAGAAAGGCGATTAGCAATGAATTTCAAAGAAAGAGATTTTATACCGATGCTGTTTGGCGGGGACATCAATACATACAGTGTTGCCCGTGCATTTTATGAACGTTATAAAGTGAAATCCTATACATTTGGTAAGTTTGCCACAGGTCCGAGTTACCAGAGCAGAATTATTGAATATACACCAAACCCGAAGATTGACACAGATGAAGTTTTTATGAAGACAGTGAAGAGCTTCTGCTCCAAGCATGCAGACAAGACCGTTGTTCTGGTGGGCTGCGGTGACAGCTATGTGGCATTGATCAGCAAGCATAAGAATGAACTGCCGAAGAATACCATTGCACCATATATTGATTTTGATTTGATGAACAGTCTCCAGCAGAAAGAGACATTCTATAAACTTTGTGAGAAACATGGCGTGGATTATCCGGGAACCATTATCCACAACAAAGAGATGGGACATGATTTTGAGATGAATTTCCCATTTCCTGTGATCTTGAAACCATCCGACAGCATTCAGTACTGGGAGCATCCTTTTGATACACAGAAGAAGGTGTACATGATTAAAGATAAGAAGGAACTGGATCAGGTGCTGGATGACATTTACGGGGCCGGTTATACAGGCAAACTGATCATTCAGGATATGATTCCGGGTAATGATGAGTATATGCGTGTGCTGACATCCTATTCGGATCACAACGGCAAGGTGAAAATGATGTGCCTCGGTCATGTGCTTCTTGAAGAGCATACACCGCACGGATTGGGCAATCATGCAGTCATTATCACAGAGCCGAATAAGGAACTGATGATGCGTGTCAAAGATTTGCTCGAAGAACTGCATTATGTGGGATTTTCCAATTTCGATATCAAATACGACAGAAGAGACGGCAAGTTCAAGTTCTTTGAGATCAATACAAGACAGGGCCGAAGCAATTATTATGTGACCGGTTCCGGATTTAATGTGGCAGAATATATTGTGGAAGACTTTGTTTACGGCAAGGAACTGCCGCTGCGTTACGCCAAAGAAGAGCATCTCTGGATGGTTGTTCCAAAAGCTGTTGCCTTTAAGTATGTCAAGGATCCTGCTCTGAAGGCAAAGATGAAAAAGCTGATCAAAGAGAAGAAAGTCGTGAATCCAAGTTTCATGAAGGGAGATCTCGGTATGCCGAGACTGGCCCGTATGATCAAAACCCATCTGAGTCATTTTGAAAAGTATAAGAAGTACTATAGCTAGTACATCGTTTTCGAAATAACTATACCATTCACTTGCACAGATGTTTGAATTTGAACCTATACGTATGCAGTTAATTGCAAGGAGGAAATACGTATGAAAAATTATACATTAAAAGAATATGCAGATTTGCTGTCTTCTGTTGATATGCTGGCAGAGGCGGAAATGATGGGCAGGGAAGAGACGGTCATTACATATCTGACGTATGATTCAAGGGCAGTGACACCGGGAACCCTTTTCATCTGCAAAGGTGCAGCCTTTAAAGAACAGTATCTGGAGAATGCGATCCGGGCAGGGGCTGTGGCTTATGTTTCTGAAGTACAATATGAAACAGAGACCAAGGTGCCGTGTCTGATTGTGAAGGATATCCGTAAAGCCATGCCGCCGCTGGCTGAGATGTATTTCAACAAAGCATGGCAGGAATTGACGGTCATCGGTTTTGGCGGTACAAAGGGAAAATCCACATCTGCTTATTATATGAAAGCCATTGTGGATGATTATATGGCAGCCACAGGGGGCAAAGAAAGTGCTGTTTTATCATCCATTGACATATACGATGGTGTGATTCGACAGGAATCCCATATTACAACACCGGAATCGGTGGAATTACATGAGCATATGCGCCATGCGGTAGACAGCGGTATTACTTATCTGGAGATGGAAGTTTCCAGTCAGGCGTTAAAGTATGACCGTGTGAATAATATGCAGTTTGATGTGGCGGTTTATCTGAATATTTCAGAGGACCATATCAGTCCGATCGAGCATAAGGATTTTGAAGATTATATTTCATCTAAGATGAAGATGTTTGCGCTGGCTAAACAGGCAGTTGTCAATCTGGATGCGGATTTTGTGGAGCGTGCCTTAAAGGCTGCAGAGGATGCCGGCAGCTTCAAGACATTCAGTCTGAAGGATCCGTCTGCGGATTTTTATGGCTACAATATTCACAAAGAAGATGGTGAAATCATTTTCTCTGTGAAATGCGATAAGTTTGATGAGACATTTTCACTGACCATGCCGGGCTTATTCAATGTGGAGAATGCCGTTGCCGTTGTGGCTGCAGCGACACTGCTGAACATTCCTCTTGAATACATCAAGTCCGGTCTTCACAGGGCAAGATCCAGTGGCCGTATGGAACTGTATACAAGTGCCGACAAGCGCGTGACAGCGGTTGTGGACTATGCCCACAATAAACTGAGCTTTGAGAAGTTATTCGGTTCCACAAGAGAAGAATATCCAGATCATGATATCGTGGCTATTTTCGGATGCCCGGGCTATAAGGCCTATATCCGCCGTAAGGACCTTGGTCTCATTGCCGGAGAATATTCCAAGAAGGTTTATCTCGTGGCTGAGGATCCCGGCAAGGAGCCTGTACAGCAGATTTCAGAGGACATTGCCCAGTATGTGGCTCAGAAGAATTGTCCGTATGAGATTATCGAAGACAGAGGTGTAGCTATCCACAAAGCCATTATGGAGTGCAAGCGGCCTACCGTTCTTCTGATTACCGGCAAGGGCAATGAGACGCGACAGAAATACGGCACGATCTATGCGGATTGCCGTACAGATGTGGAATATGTCAAGGAATATCTGGAAGAATATAACCATTCACCTTCCCATGTACTGGAAAATCAGAATTTAGACTAGTTTTTTGCGGAAAACATGATAAAATATGTAAGAGGTCAGTATGCATTCATAATGAATAAACATACACCGAGAAGCAACGAAAATTTTAAGGAGGATAAGTAAAATGAAAATGAGAAAAGTATTAAGTGCTCTTCTGGTTGCAGCATGTACCCTTTCACTGGCAGCATGCGGCAGTTCCAGCAGCAAGAGTGAAACAACAGGCGCATCAGGTGAAACTGCAGGAAGCAGTGCCAACACAGCAAAGGTTATCGATGTGGATCTGACAAGTGAAGAATATGCATTTGGTGTGGATAAAACACAGCCTGAACTGCTTGAACAGACAAACACATTTATCCAGAAGATCAAAGATGACGGTACACTGGATGCCATCTGTGCAAAATATTTCGGTGATGACGAACCTGAAGCTGTTGAATCAGCAGAACTTGACAATTCTAAGGATCAGCTGGTTGTAGCTACAAATGCAGCTTTTGAACCTTTTGAATACACAAAGGGTGACCAGTACTATGGTATTGATATGGAAATCGCTAAACTTCTTGCAGATGAACTTGGCAAAGAGCTTGTTATCCAAAACATGGATTTCGACGCTGTATGCTTATCTGTCAGCCAGCAGAAATGTGATATCGCTATGGCAGGTCTGACAATCAACGAAGAAAGACAGGAATATGTCACATTTACAGATTCTTATTATCAGGCATCTCAGAGACTGATTGTGCCAAGTGCAGATACAACATTTGACGAATGCAAGACAGCTGATGAAGTTGCAGCTAAACTCGGTGAATTAAGCAGCTCTGACAAGATCGGTGTTCAGGCAGGTACAACAGGCCAGTATTATGTAGAAGGCAGCGAGGATTGGGGCTTCCCGGGGCTTCCTGCTGAATGTGTAACTTATAAGAGCGGTTCCCTGGCTGTTCAGGATATGTTAAATGGCAACATCAAGTATGTCATCATTGATGCTGCTCCTGCTGCGGCAATTACAGCATCTATCAACGCAATGCAGTAATCTTTATAACAGATGGGCCTACAACCCATCTGTTATGCTGTACGAGCCTGAAAGGATAAAGAAGAGTCATTATGGGAAATTTTGATCAGAAAGTTAACAAGTTTATAGAGATATTCTGGGAGCAGAATGGCTACAACAAAGTGCTTCAGGGTCTGCAGAACACCCTGATGATTGCCATTGCCGGTCTGATCATCGGTATTATTATCGGTACGATCATTGCCACTGTCCGTGTACTCCCAAAATATAAAACATTGCCGAAGGTGCTGAATGCGATCTGCAGCTTTTATGTTGCATTATTCCGCGGTACGCCTATGGTTGTTCAGCTCCTTGTCTTCTACTATGTTCTTTTACCGATTATCGGTTTGAAGATTACAGGTGTTCAGGTGGCGATGATGGTCTTTGGTCTGAACAGCGGCGCCTACATATCTGAGATTATGCGAAGTGGTATTCAGTCTGTAGATCCGGGACAGATGGAAGCCGGACGTGCAGTGGGTTTAAGTTTTGGTACAAGTATGGTCAAAATTGTTATCCCACAGGCAGTCAAAAATATTCTTCCGACACTGGGCAATGAATTCATTTCCCTGATCAAGGAGACATCTGTTGTCAGTTTTGTCGGTGCGGCCGACCTTTATGTAGCATTTAACTATATCGGCAGCAACAGCTATGAATTTATGGTTCCATATCTTGTCATGGCATTGATTTATATCGTTCTTGTGCTGATTATTTCATTATTAATCAAATTGATGGAAAGGAGCCTGAAGAAGAGTGATAGACGTAATTAATCTTAAGAAAAGCTTTGGCAGTGTCGAAGTTTTAAAGGGCATCAACATGACCATCAATAAAGGCGATATTGTGGCGATCATCGGACCATCAGGTTCCGGTAAGAGTACATTTCTCCGCTGCCTGAACTGTATGGAAGACCCGACATCAGGACAGATTATTTTTAATGGTGTTGATATCGCGGATATGAAAGTTGATATCAATATTCACCGAAGAAAGATGGGCATGGTATTCCAGCATTTTAATCTTTTCAACAACAAAACCGTTCTTGAGAATATTATGCTGGCACCTGTTTATACCCGTTGTCAGGAATTGAAGAAAGCCAAACGTCATAATCGTCTGGCGGCATTTGGCAAGAAAGAACAGATTCCTGTGACAACCACCAAGGAGCAGATTAAGAAAGAAGCCAGAGAACAGGCCATGAATCTGCTGAAACGTATCGGGCTGGAAGATAAGGCGAATGTCTATCCTTCAACACTGTCCGGTGGTCAGAAACAGCGAATTGCCATTGTCCGAGCCCTGGCCATGAATCCGGATGTGATTCTTTTCGACGAACCGACATCCGCCCTGGACCCTGAAATGGTAGGGGAAGTTCTGGAGCTGATGAAACAGCTGGCAGAGGAAGGCATGACCATGGTGGTTGTTACCCATGAGATGGGATTTGCCAGAGAAGTGGCTTCCAGAGTCGTCTTCATCGATGAAGGTGTCATCAAGGAAGAAGCAGAACCGAAGGAATTCTTCGCCAATCCGAAGGATGCGAGACTGAAGGAATTTCTGTCGAAGGTGCTGTAAAACTGAATTTGAAGTGATATAAGACAGGCCGTCCGGTCAGCGAAGTGCTGACCGGGCGGTTTTTTTATACCATGAAGTAAGTCAACTCTTTTTATTATCTGGGAAATGTTGTAATATACCATTAAGAGATAAAAAAGGGAGACATCACAGTGTCAAGACAAAAGTGGAATCTGAATACCATTTACATATCAGAACGGTTGAAAGTCTGTCTGCGGCCGGTTGCGCAATGCGCCCTGACAACCGTGGTGGCACCTATGGGGTATGGAAAGACAACGGCGATGAACTGGTATCTGGAACAGTACGCAAAGGAAGAAAAGAAGCGAGTGATTCGGATCAGTGTCTATTCTGATAATCTGGCAATTTTCTGGAGAAGTGTACAGATGGCTTTCTTACGGGCAGGCTTTGATTTCCTTCAGGACTATATGTGCCCGAAGGATGGTGAAGAAGGCGGATTACTGGTGGCGGATATTTGCCAGGCATTATCAGGATGCGGCAGTTGTTATATTTTTATAGATGATTTTCATTTGCTGACAGATCGACGGGCAACGGTCTTCTTATGTATGCTTGCCAATTGTCTTCCGGGAAATGTCCATTTGATCGTGGCAAGTCGGAACCAATTTCTATCTGTGGCAGATATTTTGCGTCTTGGCGGCAAAGTCTATCAGATGGGAACGGAACAGCTGCGATTGAATCATAAAGAGCTGGCGGTTTATGTTAATAGGTGTGGTATGAAATTACCTGATACAGAGATTGAGCGGCTGCTCTATGCCAGCGAAGGATGGTTTTCGGCGGTCTATCTGAATTTGCAGATGTTTTTGGAATGTGGTATGTTGCCGGATGCGGATTCGGATATTTATACAGCCTTTACAGAAGTGATGATCCAACCACTCTCCGAAAAGCAGCAGGAATTTTTGGCAGTGATGGGACTTGAAGATGAATTTTCAGCAGAAATGGCACGCTATGTGACGGCAGATGAACATGCAGAGGAAATCTTGCATGCATTGACGGTGAATAATGCGTTTGTCAAACGTCTGGCAGATGGGGTGACTTTTCGATTTCACCATATGATGAAAGAATGTGCGGCAGAGTTTTTGCGGCAATGGATCAGGAAAAGCAGACGGTTTATCTGGATCGGTTCGGTGCGTGGTACGAAAATCACAGGCAATATTTGCGTGCGATGCATTTTTATTGGCTGTGCAGAGACAGTCATGGCTGGCTGCGGGTTGTTCAGGAAGACGCCGGGATTTTGCTTGCGTCATTGAATGCGCAGGAAGTGATAGAAATCGTGGATGCATGTCCGGCTTCTATTTTGAAAGCGCATCCGTTTGCGATTCTGGTGCTGATGCGCAGTATGTTTAACTGGCATCAGATACCGAAGATGATGGCCATGAAGACCCTTTTGACAGAAGCTGTCGAAGAAAATGCTGCATTATCAGATGAAGAACGTGGGAATCTTTTAGGGGAATGTGACCTGATTAAGAGTTTCCTTTGCTATAATGACATTGGCGCTATGAGTCGGCTGCACCGAAGTGCCAGCAGCTAGATGACCCGACTAGCGATCAGTATTCACAATAGTGGCGGATGGACCTTTGGTTCACCATCGGTACTGATGATGTTTTATCTGGGAGCGGGACAATTGGCGTCTGAGCTTGCGCAAATGGATGCGTGTATGCCGCATTATTACAAAATTACCTGTGGGCACGGACAGGGTGCAGAGACGATCATGCGGGCAGAAGCGGCATTTATGCAAGGCCACTTTACCGATGCGCAGATCGCATTGGAACAGGCCTATGTTCAGATTCAGGGCAATGGTCAGGAGAACATGGCGCTTTGCTGTGATTTTCTGGCATGGCGGCTGTCTCTGGCGATTGGTGTGGCACCTGAAAAAGCTTTTGAAGAACGCTATGCAGAACTGCTCAGACATCATAATACGGCCTGGCTGAATATATGGCATGCCATTTTGGCCTATTACCATGCATTGACAGGGAAGCAGGAAGCCATACCAACGATTTTTGCGATGCATCGTCTGAATGAGGCCAATATCCTTGCGCCGGGAAAGCCGATGTATACGATGATCGAGAATCAGGTTTATCTGACACAAGGCGCTTATGTCAAAGTCATTGGACGAAGTGAACAGCAGCTGGCGGTGTGTGAAAGTCTGCATTATGCACTGGTAGCTTTACATATACGTATCCAGACAGCAGCTGCTTACGAAGCGTTAGGTAAATGGAAAGAA
>QFCH01002372.1_pt1 | contig 39230 bp, 21 predicted proteins | sample 5346071 | NCBI WGS metagenome assembly QFCH01 (sample SAMN09062255, study PRJNA434731) | Human gut metagenome, whole genome shotgun sequencing project. | isolation source: stool timepoint B chromium assembly | host: Homo sapiens | collected 2015
TCGTTGATGACCTCGGTCATGACGTGTACTCCCTGCGTGCGGTGTTGTGGCTGCGGGTGCGCGCGCGGCGCGCGGCGTTTTTATCGTCGTAGCGTTGGTAGGCGTCGATGATCGCGCCCACGAGCTCGTGGCGCACGACGTCGGCGCTGGTCAGGCGACAGAACTCGATGTCGTCGATGTCACCCAGGATGTTTTCGACGACGGCCAGGCCCGAGGTCTGGCTGCCGGGCAGGTCGACCTGCGAGGCGTCGCCGGTGACGACGACCTTGGAGCCAAATCCGAGGCGGGTGAGGAACATCTTCATCTGTCCGACCGTCGTGTTCTGGGCCTCGTCCAAGATGATGAAGGAGTCGTTGAGGGTTCGTCCGCGCATGTAGGCCAGGGGCGCGACCTCGATGGTGCCGGCGGCCATGAGCTTGGGCAGGGCCTCGGGGTCGAGCATGTCGCCCAGGGCGTCGTAGAGGGGACGCAGGTAGGGGTCGATCTTGTCGGTGAGGGAGCCGGGCAGGAAGCCGAGGTTCTCCCCCGCTTCAACGGCGGGGCGGGTCAGGACGATGCGGCGCACCTCGCCGGACAGGAGGCGGCGCACGGCCTGGGCCATGGCCAGGTAGGTCTTGCCTGTGCCCGCGGGGCCGATGCCGAAGACGACGGTGGCGCGGTCGATGGCGTCCGTGTAGGCCTTCTGGCCGGGGGTCTTGGGGCGGATCGAGCGTCCGCGCGCGGAGAGGATTTCTTCCGTGGGGGCCTCGCCCGAGGTGAGGCGTCCGAGCAGGCCGATAGCCTGTTCGACGGCGGTGGCATCCAGGGCGGTGCCGCGCCTGGCCATTCCGATGAGTTCTTCGAGGAGGCCCGCGGCCACGTCAATGTCGGCCTGGGATCCGGCCAGGGAGATTTCGCGCCCGGTGACGAGGAAGCGGACGTGCGGGAAACCCCGCTCGAGGGCGCGCAGAACCTGGTCTGCGATGCCGAGGACCGTGATCGGGTCCATGTCTGCGGGGATGGTGACGCGGCCCGTCGTGTGTGCGAGCGTGGCCGCCGACAGCGTCGGGGAAGTGTTCTCCGTAGTCATACTGCACCCATTCTACGCTGCCGCCCCATCTTCCTCACCCTCATTACCTTCGTATTAGCCTGTGTGTATGAACAAACAGACCGTGCACGTAGAAGCTGTCAGCGAGGACCAGATCGATGCGCGGGTCGCAGGGGCAGAAGCAGGGTACGACGCCAAAATACTGCGAAAAAACGGCAGCTCTACACAATGAAAGCCCGTCAGCAGTATCACTCTCTTGTGGAAGAAAGAGCCATGCCCACCCTCGAAGAACTCGTTTCACACCCGCCACAGCTGCCGGTGACGCGCGCGCTGGGCGATATCGCGGCGGCGGTGCGCCCGGGTGCGTGCGCGGTGGTGACCGCTCCCCCGGGCACGGGTAAGACGACGTTGCTGCCGCCCGCGGTCGCGGTCGCGCTGGCGGAAGCGGGCACGAGCGGCCGGGTGCTCGTCACCCAGCCGCGTCGCGTGGCCGCGCGCGCCGCAGCCCGCCGGATCGCCCGTCTGCTCGGCGAGGAGGTCGGCGGGCAGGTCGGCTATTCGGTGCGCGGGGATTCGCGGGTCAGCGAGCGCACGCGCGTGGAGATGGTGACGCCGGGCGTGGCGCTGCGCCGCCTGCAGCGCGACCCGGAGCTGCCGGGCGTGTCCGCCCTGGTCATCGATGAGTTCCACGAGCGTGACCTGGACACGGATCTGGCGCTGGCATTCGCGTTGGATGCGCGCTCGGCGCTGCGCGATGACCTGTTCATCGCGTTGACGTCGGCGACGCTGGAGGCCTCGCGCACGGTGAGCTGGCTGGAGGATGCCACGGGCGAGGAGCCCGCTCTCGTTGATATTCCGGGCGATATCCACCCTCTGGAGCTGCGTTACGCTCCCCCGCCGCGCGGCGTGGAGGCCGTGGGGGCCATCGGGCATGAGCGCGTGGGCGTGCGCCGCGAATACCTGTCCCACGTCGCCCGCACGGTGGAGGAGACGCTCGCATCCACGAGCGGTTCGGTGCTGGTGTTCCTGCCGGGCGTGGGTGAGATCGAGACCGTCCGAGGCAGCCTGCACCTGGGGGATGTCCCGGTCCTGACGCTGCACGGACAGCTCAGCGCCGCCGAGCAGGACCGCGCTCTGTCCCCCGCGAGCGCTCGTCGCGTCATCCTGTCGACGTCGATCGCGGAGTCGTCGCTGACCGTGCCGGGCGTGTCCGTCGTCGTGGATGCGGGCCTGGCGCGCGAGCCGCGCTTCGACGCCGGCCGTTCCCTGTCGTCGCTGGTCACTGTCCCCGCCTCGCTCGCGCGTCTCGAGCAGCGCGCTGGCCGCGCCGCTCGCACCGGGCCGGGCGTCGCCGTGCGCGTCATGGATCCCGTGGACGTCGCGCGCAGGCCCGCCCAGTCGGCGCCGGGGATCGCCACGCAGGATCTGACGGACGCGCGCCTCCAGGTCGCCGCGTGGGGCACGCCGGTGGAGGATCTTGCCTTGCTCGACGCTCCACCCGCGGGCATGTGGGAGGCCGCCGGGGAGCGTTTGTCCTCCTTGGGTGCCATCGACGAGGCCGGGGCCGCGACCGCTCTTGGCCGCACGCTGGCGTCCCTTCCCTTGGATCCGCCCCTGGGCAGGGCGTTGCTCGCGGCGAGCGGCGTCATTGGGGCGGCGAAGGCGGCGCGTTTCGTCGCGGTGTTGTCTGAGGACGTTCGCGCGCCGGGAGCGGACTTGGGTGGGTTGGAGAGGCGGCTGGGCCGCGGTGGATCCGGCAACTCGTCCGTTACCCGCGCCCAGGTGGCACGCGTCAAGGAGACGGAGACGCGCCTGACGCGCCTCGCGTCCAGGCTGGCAGACGGGGAGCTGGTGGGGTTCGTTCTGCCTGCCGTTCACGCCCCCGACGCGGCGCGCGGCGCGGGCGACTCCGGGGTGAGGCGGCAGAGCGCGCGCACCCGCGAAGACGAGCTGGCCCTGACGTGCGCTCTCGCCTACCCGCAGTGGATCGCGAGGCGTCGCCCGGCCTCGTCCGCGTACATCCTGGCGGGCGGCGTGGGGGCCGAGCTGCCCGAGGGTTCTCCTCTGGAGGGCCAGGAGTGGTTGGCGGTGGCGTCGATCGACCGGGCGCCTGCCTCGCGCCACGCGCGCATCCTCGCGGCGGTGCCCCTGTCGGAGGAGGACGCGCTGGCGGCAGGTTCGGCGCTGCTCGCCGAGGGGACCGACGCGCGCCTCGAGCGCGGCGTCCTGCGGGCGACCCGCACGCGCTCGCTCGGGGCGATCCCCCTGTCCTCGACCCCGGCGAAGGCCCTTGACCCCAAGGAGGCGACCGCCCTGGTGGCGCAGCATCTGGCCGCCCGGGGGCTGGGCGAGCTCGGCTGGGGTAAGGAGGCCTCGTCCTTGAGGGAGCGTCTGCGCGCTCTCCACGAGGCGCTGGGCGATCCCTGGCCGGACGTGAGTGACGAGGCCTTGGCGGGCAGCGCGGAGCAGTGGTTGGCCCCGTGGGGGCGTCGCCTCGCGTCGGGTTCTTCCCTGTCGCAGGTGTCGATGCTGGAGGTGCTGCGCGCGATGCTGCCGTGGCCGCAGGCGGCGCGCCTGGATGAGCTGGCCCCCGAGAAGCTACCGATTCCTTCCGGAGGGACGCGGCCGATCGACTGGAGCGGGGCGCACCCGGTGCTGACCCTGCGCGTGCAGCAGGCGTTTGGGTGGACGGACACGCCGCGCTTGCTCGATGGACGCGTGCCCCTGGTGCTGCACCTGACGGACCCGGCGGGGCGCCCCGCGGCGGTCACCTCCGACCTGACGTCGTTTTGGGCGGGGCCGTATCGGGACGTGCGCGCCCAGCTTCGCGGGCGCTACCCCAAGCACCCGTGGCCTGAGGATCCGCTGCACGCCGAGCCCACGAACCGCGCTAAGCGGCGAAGCTAGCGGGAAGCGCACGCGAGCACGCGGAGCCTCACTCGGAGACACAAGCGAGTCAGCACGGTGACTCGACGGGGATTCCGCTCTTGCGCGCCGCGTCCGCCATGCGCTTGTCGTAGGTGACGATGGCTTGGAGATCGCGGCCAATCGACAGTGCGGCGGCCAGGTGCAACGCGTCGAGGCTACGCAGCTCCACGGGCAGGAGCCGCCCCGCCAGGTCGAACATCTCAGTGTCGAAGGTCAGCGTGGAAAAACTCCACAGAAGCTGGCGCACCTGGGAAGCATCCACTCCCCGGCGTACGCACGCGCGCATCAGTTCCGTGCGCGACAGTTCACTGGTCCACAAGCCGCAGTCGGCGCGGTTGATGAACGTCTCGAGCGCCTCTGTCCCCTCCTCGGGGATGATGAGCTTGACGAGCGCCGACGTGTCGAAGTAGAGCGCCATTAGTAGCGCTCTTCATCGCGCAGTTGCTGGAGAACCGGGCTGAGTGGAGGCCCTGTCGTCGGCTTGGTCGACGCGCGGTACTCCTCGTAGGTCCGAGTGGCGGGGGTTATCAACCCGCGCTCGCGGAGCCGCTCGATCGATGAGCTCACAAGGGGACTCATCTGCGCGACCGGGCGGCCGCGATCAGTGATGGTGATGACCTGGCCGGCGGCAACCTTGGCGACCACCTGGGAAGCGTTTTGACGCAGTTCGCGAATACCAACAGTCTCCATGTGCTACATGGTAGCACATGGAGCGTGGCGACAAACTTCGTCAGTCCTGCAGCTTGCCGACTATGCCCCGCCCGTCAGGGAGGTTTTTGGACGGCATGCGGTAAGCGTCGAGGTCCGCCATGGCGGGACGCTCGAGCCCCAAGTCGCGCAACTGCTGGTACGTCGACATGCGCACAGGACCAAGCTCGGCGACAGGCTGGCCTTCTTGTGTGAGCGTGACGACTTCCCCGGATGAGGCCCGCGCGAGCGCAGCACCTACATCCTCTTTGAAATCACCAATTTCTAGAGCCCTCATAGCTCTATTCAAGCATGCCGGAGGCACTTTCAACGAACGGCAGGACCACACTATGACACACCGCTCCTATACAACAGCCAAACGGCTGATATCGAGCCGTATTCGCGTGAGAAGTGACACGCCCGGGGTGTTCACCCTGTGGAATAGTTCCAGCTCGCGCGCGTTTCATCAGTATCACCTCACCAAGACAAGGAGAACCATGTCCACGAAGGAAATCGAGACCGTCGACCTGCTGGTTGTTGGCGGCGGCAAGGCCGGAAAGTCTCTGGCGATGGAGCGCGCGAAGGCCGGCTGGAAGGTGGCCATGGTCGAGCGCCAGTTCATTGGCGGCACGTGCATCAACGTGGCGTGCATCCCCACGAAGTCGCTGGTGAACTCGGCTCGTCGCCTCAGCGATGCGCGCACGGACGAGGCCTTCGGCATCGTCGGCACCGAGGGTGCGCGCGTCGACCTGGGCAAGCTCCGCGCCCACAAGGAGGGCATCGTCGGCGCCATGGTGGGCGCGCACGAGAAGATGTTCGCGGCCCCCGGTCTGGATTTCATTCGCGGCGAGGCTCGTTTCACGGGTGAGCGCACGGTGACCGTCGCTCTTGAGGACGGCGGCGAGCGCCAGATTCGCGGCGAGCGCGTCCTCATCAACCTGGGTTCGCGTCCGGCGCGCCCCGCAATCCCCGGCCTGTGGGAGTCGGGCGCGTGGACGAACGAGGAGATTCTGCGCCTCGAGGAGCTTCCCACCTCCCTGGCGATCATCGGCGCCAGCTACATCGGCGTGGAGTTCGCCTCCATGATGGCGACCTTCGGCGTGGAGGTCACGCTCATCTCGTCGGGCGATCACGTGTTGCCGCGCGAGGACGAGGACGCGGCCCGCGTCGTCGAGGCTGGCCTGGAGGCCGCGGGCGTGCGGATCCTGCCGGGCGTGCGCGCCGAATCCGCGTCGCGCGAGGGTTCCACGACGACCCTGACCCTGTCGGATGGCTCGACGGTGTCCGCCGAGGCGGTCCTGGTGGCCGCGGGTCGCGTGCCCAACACGGATGGGATCGGCCTGGACGAGGCCGGGGTTGCCCTCACCGATCGCGGTTTCGTCGCGGTGGATGAGCACCTGCGTACCTCTGCCGAGGGCGTGTGGGCGGCCGGCGACTGCGCGGGCACGCCCATGTTCACGCACGCCTCCTGGTCGGACTTCCGCATCATCCGCGCCCAGCTGACCGGCGCGTCTCTGGAGGAGGCGACGACCACCACGAAGGGCCGTACGATCCCCTACGCCGTGTTCGCCACCCCCGAGCTGGCCCGCATCGGCCTGTCCGAGACCGAGGCGCGCGAGGCAGGCCTCGACATCCTGGTCGCCAAGGTCCCCACGGCCGCAATCCCGCGCGCCAAGACGCTGCGCTACGCCGGCGAGGGCTTCTGGAAGGCCATCGTCGACGCGAACACTCACCAGATCCTGGGCGCGACCCTCCTGGGTCCGAACGTCTCCGAGGTCATCAGCGTCGTGCACGTCGCGATGGCCGGTGGCCTGACCTACGAGCAGCTGCGCTTCCTGCCGATCGCGCACCCGACCATGGGTGAGGGCCTGCAGGTTCTCTTCGATTCGCTCGGCTGAGGCCGAGGCGCGAGGCCCGGCCACGGCCTCGTCCCCCAAACGAATACGCGGGTGGGTCCGAACTCTTCGTTCGGACCCACCCGCTTGCGTTCCTCCCCCAGCGCGAGGTCAGAGGACCATGGGAGCGGCCCCCGGCCTCGTCAATGGGCGCTTAGCGCACCAACGCTCCGAAGGAGTTGAAGGTGTACCAGGTGCCGTCGATCTGGACGCGGCCGGTCACCATCTGGCCGGACTCGTTCAGGTAGTACCAGGTGCCGCCGTAGTTGACCCAGCCGGTCGCCATGGCGCCCGACTCCTGCAGGTAGTACCAAGAGCCGGCGATCTTCGTCCAGCCCGTGGCCATCTTGCCGGAGTCAGCCAGGTAGAACCAGGAGCCGTTCACCTGGGTCCAGCCGGTCATCATCGCGCCCGAGTCACCCATGTAGTACCACGAGTCGGCGACCTTGGCCCAGCCCATCGCGATGCGGCCGGACGTGCCCGCCCAGTGCCACGCGCCGTCGTAGGACAGCCAACCGGTGCCCATGATGCCCTTCTCGTCGAAGTAGTAGGTGCCGTCGCCGATGACGAGCGGGCCGTTCATGGCGCAGGTGTCGTCGGCGTAGCAGAACTTCCAGCCGGCGGGATCGTTGGTCCAGGTGCCACCCTCGTGCGCCGACGCGTCGAAGTGGAAGTGGATCGAATCGGTGACGTCGTCATCCGCGCGCGGGTCCTTGTTGCGGCCCTCGGCGCTGATGGTGACGGTGGAGAAGGGGTTCTCCCCGGCCAGGGTGGCCGTGTCGTAGGGCCCCGCGAGCAGGACGACCTGGTTGCCGGTGAAGTCGCCGGTGCCCTCAACCGTGACGGGCTCCTTGTCCACGACCTGCATGGTGGCCTTGGTGACGGGGCCGGAGACGGTCGCGCGCACGTAGATCGTACCGGCGACGTGAGCGTCGGCCAGGGGGCGCCAGTCGCTGCCGCCGTCGAAGGAGTACTCGACGCTGCCGAGGATCGGCTGGGGCTGGTCCTTCAGGACAGCGTCGAGGGCGTTGACCAGGCCCGCGCCGCGGTATTCCTTGCCATCCTCGGGGGCAGCGAGGCGGTCGTAGGTGTAGCCGGCCTGCTTCTTCATGAGGGCGATGACCTGGTCAGCCGTGTAGTCGGGGTGGATCTGCTTGACCAGAGCGGCCACGCCCGCCGCGTGCGGGGAGGCCATGGAGGTGCCGGACAGGTAGCCGAACGGCGGGTCCTTCTCCCAGGTGGGCATGGTGGACCAGATGCGCTGGCCGGGGGCGGCCACGTCGACCGAGGTCGTGCCGTAGTTGGAGAATCCGGCGCGCTCAAGCTTCGCCGTGGCCGGGTCGGTGCCGGTCGGCAGCTTCAGCGCGGAGACGGACAGGACCGAGTCGTTGAGCATGGCCGGGACGTCGATGCCGCCCGCGACGTTACGCTCGACGGCCGCACCCTCAACGTCGTTCGGGGAGTCCTTGTCGATCGTCGGGTTGTCGTGGTCGTCGTTCGAGTTGCCCTCGGCGGCGAAGTTAACGACGCCGTGAAGCTTCGCGTAGCGCACCGCGCGCGTGGCCACCTCGAGGCCCGCGGCCTGGGAGGCCTCGTTGGGCATCCAGAAGGCGTAGGGGTCCATGTAGTAGCTGGAGTTCGAGATGTCGACGTCGTGCTCGGCCGCCCAGTCGAAGGCGCAGGCCACGTACTCGGGGTAGAACGAGCCGGCCTTGTTGGAGGTCTTGATGGCGATGAGCGTCGCGTCGGGGGCCACGCCGTCCACGCCGTAGGCGTTATGGGAGGCGGCGATGGTGCCGGCGACGTGCGTGCCGTGGTAGTGGTCATCCTTCCAGGCGGAGGGGTCCTGGTTGGGGATGCCGTTGACCTGGCAGCCGACGGAGCGGGAGGCGTCGATGCGGTCTTTCAGGTCCTGGTGGTCGGGGTCGATGCCGGTGTCCATGACGGCGACGGTGACCGTGGCGCGGGGCACGTCGACCTGTTGGGCGTCGACCGCGCCGATGGCGGCGAGGCCCCAGGCGTTGGCGTCGCCCTCGTCGGGGGTGAAGTCGTTGAGCTGGGAGTCGGCGGACAGGCCGGTCTCATGCTCGGCGGCGGCCTCGTTGACGGCGGCCGCTTCGGCCTCGGTCTTCGTGGGCTGCTCGGTGCGGACCTCGTCACCGGTGACGGTCTTGTAGCGGGTGGGGCCGATCGAGTCGTAGGAGATGCCCGCGGCGACGAGGCTCTTGCCCAGGTCGGGCGCGTAGGCGGCCTTCACGGACTGGGCGAAGAAGGAGTTGAACTCGGGGTACTGGGCCAGGACGACGCCGCCTTCCGAGGCCTTGGAGACGGCCGCGTTGAAGTCGTAGCGCGAGGCCGTGGCGGGCAGGTTGACCGCGTAGTTCATGACCTCGTCCTGGGCGCGCGCCTCAGAGGTGATTCCCGCGACGCCTTCGGCGTGGGAGGGGGCCCCGAACGCGGTGAGCGTCAAGCCGACCGTGAGGGCAGCTCCTCCCGCGATGAGGGCCTTCCATGTGCGTTGATGCATCAGAGTTCCTCGTTTCTGTACTAATGGAGACGCGACCACCAGGTCAGCCCAGAGCGCGCGCCATGTCACAATGATCCCAAGGTTGTTGACAAACGTTCCACAGGGTTTCACATTTTAAGAAGTCTTGACCCATTTTCCAAGGCTTTCTTGTACTGCACACACCATTCCCCGCCGATCAGAGACAGACCCAGCCAAATTGCCACACCAAGTCCAACAGCCAACTTGACACTCTTTCAGAATTCGAAATTTCACGCAGACTTTGCGTCGTGCCAGCACTGCCCCGCAGACATTATCTCAAACTTCGGCAATTCAACAGACAACTTGACAGGTGGCCATGTTTCCGGCGTTCAAATGTGGTAGCGTCAGAGACGACAGTCACACGCGAGTGATGGGAGGCACCGATGCCAGCATCCGTCTACGTCAGCTTTGACGCCCCCGAGGGGGTGCCAGCGACGCCACGACGACTTCACGCCGCCCTGTCAGCGATTCTTGACCTCCCGCCAGGCATCAGCCCGGCGCGCGCCGCCCAGTTCCCGACGCTCGCGCACCGGCCCCCGCACGACGCGGGCGGCGTGAAGCCGTATTCGCTCGGGGAGCTATGCCACTCAGAGTCCACGTTCGGCGTGGAGGTGCGCTTCCTGGACGACCGGCTGGTGGACACGCTGGATGCGTGGCTGTCGTGGGGTGGGGTGATGCGCCTTGGCGCTGGCACCGAGGATGACGCGATACTGATCGCCCGTGAGGGGCAGGTTATCGCGCAGGAGTCGTGGGAGGAGTTAGCGCAGCGCGATAACGACACCGCGTGGGAGGTGCGCCTGGTGACACCGACAACATTCTCATCGAAGGGGAATCACGTGCCGAGCCTCTCCCCAGCGACGATTGCGACGAGCTTGCAGCAGCGCTGGTGGGCATGGAACAGGAGGCTCGCTCCCCCGCGGATTGATCGGCATGCCATGGCGAGCGTGTTGGCGACGCAGGATTTCACGCGCTCCTCCATGGTGTCGCTAGCGATGCCACGCCGCGCCAGCCAGGGCCGCCTGAGCTCCCGGCGCATACCAGCACACGAGGGCCACCTGCGCATCAGCGGCGTCGAGGGCGCCGAAGCGACCCAGGTCTTCTCGCGCCTCATGGCGCTGTCCGCATACACGAACGTCGGCTCACACACGAGCTTCGGCATGGGCGTCATAGACGCTGTGGCCGCATAAGAAGGTGTTTACTTTGCTAGATAAAGTTAAAAACTCTCCCCATTACATAGCGATTACATCGGCATGCATCATCATCACGGCAGCAATATTTTTCTATGTTTTCTATGCAACGATTCCCGTCAACTGGTGGAGAGAACTCTGCGACAAACTCATCTTTCCTGCCATTGCCGCAATATCCGGCGGACTCGCTGTGGTTTGGGCAGGTGAGTCGGCAATTAACAGGTGGATGGGCAACTACACTCAACGAACAGGTTATGGACTCACAGAGCGAAAGATCCTATTCCAGGGAAACGCACAGCAAATTAGCAGCATCCGAGAAGATCTCCACATTTCTGGCTTAATACATCCCCACAACTACAATTCAGACACAATTCCATTCCATCAAGCAGACCTAATAATCCTCTGCCTCAAAGAGGAAGAGGGCATCGACGCCCATACAGAAATAAGCAAATTATATGCAACACTCGAAGCAAACCAGGCACTGGTCGTCTTCACAGACTACTGGTTTGACAACGATACAAAAGCACTTGTGGATAACCGGCCTTTTTCAGTGATCAACAATTGTCGCGGCAAAGTCATTAACGACATCCACTCACTTCTAACAACACTGCCTCCACGAAACCTTAACTAGCAGGTAACGCACCATGTCCAAAACACTCGTTATGTTACAGACGAACAGTAATCAGTCCTTCATCTTTTCCTCGCCTCGCCTGCGCGAGCAGATCGGCGCGTCCTTCGAGATCACTCTGCTGTCCCGCTGGGTGAAGAAGGAAGCTGAAAAGCTCCTCAAGCCAAAGCCTCTTCCAACCTCTTTCTGGGTCTCCAACTCATCCGGCAAAGTGATCGTCCGATTCACCGAGACTGATGGCGACCCAAAGGAATTAGCGAAGCGACTGATCCGAGAGGTCACACTCCGTGCGCTGACTGATGCCCCGGGCCTCGACGTCACGGGTGTCTTCATCGAGGCAACATTCGACAAAGTAGATGCGCGAGACCTAAACAAGCTTGATCGCGTCTTTTTGGAGTACTCGCTGAACCGCCGCCCGGCGGCGGCACGCTTCCCGCAGTTCCCGTTCCTGGAGCGGGCCGACGAATCGGCGCTTCCAGCTGTCACGCCCTTGACAAATCCAGACACGAAAAGAATCTACGAGACTGCGCGTGCAGTCGGAGTCAAGGAGTCATACGAGGGGCGCGCAAAGCTCAAGGAACAGAAGAAGCACGAAAACGCCGAGGGCTCGCAGTCTACAGTTCTCATTGATTTCAATTCGTTCCTGTACACAGCTACGGAGGAAGACGCGAAACCCGAGTACAAGCTATCTCTTCCAGCACGCTCCAAGCGCGCGTGGGCGTTGCCTGCGCGTTTCAAGCAGCTCGACGACGTCTCTGGTCACTTGAAAACTTCCATGGCTGATCTTTATCGCGATCCGACCCGCTTGGAAGCGGCCTTTCAGGAGACAGAAGTCGTTGAGCAGGAAATTGTCCAAGAGGGTGAAGCACCCGAGGACCGACAACCAATCCAGGAGACCACTCCCCCTCTGCTGTCCTCAGTTGGTGTGGTCCATGTTGACGGTAATGGCGTTGGCGCGATCATGCGCAACCTCGGTAAGTCATACGACACGGTTCAGTCCCAACTTGATTCCCTTAGATCCGCTGCATATAAGTGCAAAGATAACCCTTGTGAACGAGACAAGGATCCGTTTCAATGGTTCATTATGGAGGTGAACTACCGTCTCGACGGTGTTGTCAAAGCTGCTGTAGCTGCTGCTTGGAGGGACGTCGAAGATTACGCGCATGGACGCCAGGCTCCTCCGGTGGTCCCGGTGCTTGTCGGGGGCGACGACCTCACCGTCTACGTCGAAGGAGAGTTCGCGATTCCCTTCGCAGAATCGTACGTTCGTCACTATGAGCAGCTGACCAGCGAGGACGAGCTTCTGAAACAACTTGCCGTCGTCGCCGGCGCGAAGAAAGCGGGTCCCCTGACAGCCTCGGCGGGTGTGGCCATCGTGGGGCGTAACTTCCCGTTCCACATCGCCTACGACCTGGCAGAAGGCCTGGTCTCGCGTGGGAAGAAGCTCGGCAAGAAGAAGGATAAGGCTCCTTGTTCAACGATCGACTTCCACGTGCTGCGCGACGCGACGGTCCTTGACCCGGACGACACGCTGGACGAGTACAAGGGCCGCTCGCAGCGCCCCTTCCTGATCGGATGCTACGCGCCGGAGCGCATCGGGAACGCAACCACGACCTCGGCTGAGGAAGCACCCACTGCGAAGCCGCAGCCGTTGTCCTCCTGGGCGCGCATCCTTCAGGCGGTCGCAGCCTTCGACGGCAAGAAACCGGACGATCCCACGCAGACCACCGGTGACCCGTTCCCGCGTGCCCGCGCGAACCGCATTGTCAAACTCCTCGCCGACTATGTCAAGGTTTCCAAGGACGATAAGGCGCGATCCAAGTGCCTCGGCTACGTCCTGAAGGACAACGAAACAGCGTTCGCGACGCAGGAGCAGATCGACAAGGACCAAGAAAAGCCGGACGAGAAGAGGATAACGAAGCGCTGCGAGCACCCCATCTGCAAGATCCGCCTCGAGTGGACGGATGCGCAGGAGAACGCGCGGGGCACAAAGACGCTCGTGAAGGCGTTGGGGCCGCTGCCCTCGAAGACGCGCCTCGACGATCCCGACGAGCACACTGAGGATTGCATCGAGCAGGTGCGATGGCTCCTGGACCTCATCGACCTGTCCCGGAACTTGCCCGACCGCTACCTCGCTTCACGGATTCGCGGGGACGTCGACTGCGTCGGCTCCCAGGAAGCAGCAGATAAATCCACCGAAGGAGGTGCCCAGTGACCACCTATTCACCTACCGCTTCCCCTACCGCAAGCGGCCACGTGACCATCGTGTTCACGTCCGACTGGGGCGTGTCCACGGGCGTGGGCCACGTGGGACGCACACACTCAAAGATTGAGCGTGGTAGCAAGGGCCAGCCGGTCGTGCGCGGCACGGTCATCACGGGTGTCCTGCGCGAGCAGGCGATGCTGGCGGCGAGGGCCCTCGACGGACAGAAGGACGGGAAGTGGACCAGCTTTGCCCTGTGGCTCTTCGGCCAGGACCCCGACGGCAAGCAGGGCTCAACCCCCCACCCGCGTCACGTTCTCTTCTCGGACGCGACCCCGGCCTCGCAGATTGATGTCCACGACACGGTGTCCCTGTCCATCGACCCAACCACGGGGACGGCGCGCCCCCAGTTCCTGCGCTTCACGGAGCGCGCGGCGGCCGGCATCCTCACGGGCACGTTCACGCTCATCGACGAGGCCGGGGCTGAGTCCTCCAATCCGGCGACAATCAAGGCCGCGCACTTCCTCCTGGGGGTTGCGGGCCTCATGGTCCGAGGCATCGGCTCGGGCCGCAGCGGAGGCGACGGTGAGTGCACGGTCCTCGTGTCCGGCGACAAGGTTGAGGCACGAGCCGGGCAGTCCACGTCCGCTTTCGTCGCATATGCGTCAGACCAGGCAAAGGCGCTGAGGAAGACCCTCAAGAGCCTCACGTCCGACTGGGGCGTGTCCACGGGCGTGGGCCACGTGGGACGCACACACTCAAAGATTGAGCGTGGTAGCAAGGGCCAGCCGGTCGTGCGCGGCACGGTCATCACGGGTGTCCTGCGCGAGCAGGCGATGCTGGCGGCGAGGGCCCTCGACGGACAGAAGGACGGGAAGTGGACCAGCTTTGCCCTGTGGCTCTTCGGCCAGGACCCCGACGGCAAGCAGGGCTCAACCCCCCACCCGCGTCACGTTCTCTTCTCGGACGCGACCCCGGCCTCGCAGATTGATGTCCACGACACGGTGTCCCTGTCCATCGACCCAACCACGGGGACGGCGCGCCCCCAGTTCCTGCGCTTCACGGAGCGCGCGGCGGCCGGCATCCTCACGGGCACGTTCACGCTCATCGACGAGGCCGGGGCTGAGTCCTCCAATCCGGCGACAATCAAGGCCGCGCACTTCCTCCTGGGGGTTGCGGGCCTCATGGTCCGAGGCATCGGCTCGGGCCGCAGCGGAGGCGACGGTGAGTGCACGGTCCTCGTGTCCGGCGACAAGGTTGAGGCACGAGCCGGGCAGTCCACGTCCGCTTTCGTCGCATATGCGTCAGACCAGGCAAAGGCGCTGAGGAAGACCCTCAAGAGCCTGGCACGGTCTTTCACGGAAGACGATCCCGCCCCTCATCGGGGCGACACACAACACCAGGTCGGGACCGTCGACGGTTCCGCAGCACAGCACAGCGACGGACACCACCTGATTCTCGACCTCACGCTCAACTCGCCCATCGTGTCCTACGAGGTCCCCTTCTCGAACGAAATCCGATCCTTGGACTTCCTGCGCGGCACAGTCCTGCTCCCCTGGTTGCACCGGCTGGTGTCATCAAAGAAGCAAAAGCTGGTGTCATTGAAGAAGCAGGAAGGGAGCGAAGCCGTCATTACCAACGCCGTGACCGGCGGCCACCTGCTGGTCTCGGACGTGCTGCCCGTTATTGGGGACATCAAGGGACTCCCTGTTCCCCTCACACTCAAGACAGACAAGACCTCGGACTCACCCATCACCCTGTACGGCGACTCCCCCGAGAATAAGAGGAAAATCCCCATTCGCGACGGGTACGTGTTCTTCGACCCCAAGGGAGGCGACGGCAAAGAGCCCGGCACGAAGACTCAGGGCTGGTACGGTAAGCCTCCCCTGCGCGGGCGACAGACGACCGCCATCAACCACGAGACGGGCGCAGCCAGCAAGGGACAACTCGTCCTGGTCGAGGCCCTGCCCGAGGGCATGCGCATGCGCGCGCACGTCTGGGTGTCGGATGAGCTCTGGGAGGCCGCCTCTGTCTCCGATCTTCTCGGTAAGACACGCGAGGCCCGGCTCGGGTCGCGCAAGCTCACAGGCACCTTCGGGTCCGCCCACTGCACGCTGCGTGAAGAGACCGATGATGAGCGGGAGGCACGCAGCCGCTTCGGTAACGCTGGAAGCACGCAGCCTGTGGGCACTGCCTCCACGTCCGCCAACGGGACGGCACCCGGCGAGGGCACCACGACCTCGTCCGACAATCAGAGAGTCTCGCTGTGGTTCACCTCCGATGTGATCGCACGGTCGAGCGCTCTGGGGTTGGGCGGGAGCGTTGAGGATCTGGAGCTTGCCTTCAGGCGTGCCAACGTTCCGGTCACGGTCGTTCAGGAGAGCGCTGACGACGATGCAGCTGATTCGAGTTCCCACCAGGACTCGGAGGACAAGAATCGCAAACGGATTCTGACTGCGATCCGACACCGGCGTGTGGACTCGTGGTCGCCCGCGGACAATGGGCCGCGCGCGAGTCGCCTTGCGATCCAGGCGGGGTCGGTGATCCAGGTGCGAGTCAGTAAAGCGGATCGAGACAAACTTCTGGAACTCGCCCCCTTTGGAGTGGGCGAGCTGACGGCGCAGGGCTACGGCCGCTTCGTCGTCGATCATCCCCTTCTCAGCATCCAATCCATTAAGGTCACGAAAGCAAAGCTCGAGCACTTTGTGTCGGCGAAGGCGCCCAAAGGAGGCGAAGAGAAGTGACATTCACACGCTATGAGCTCACTATCCCAGTCGAGCTGACGTCGGAACTCCACATCGGTGGCGTGGACGAGGTCCCCGAGCGCGACGGAGAGGGAACCGTCATCCGATTCTGCCGCAACGGCCTCAAAGAGCCGACGATTCCCGGCCGGTCCATCAGGGGCGCCGTGCGTGCGGCGTGCGACATCGCCCGCCAAGCGATGAAGGACAACGGGGATCCCGCGACTCAGAACGGCGAAGCCTTCTCGAAAGAGAATTGGATCTCCCTATGGGGCGATGACACGGACTACACCGGCAAGTCACTCCTCGATCGCCGCCTGCGCGGTGACGATTCCCTGCCGATCAGGCAGAGCGCGCTGACCTTCCACGCGGTGTCCTTCCCGAAATACAAGGACAGCGACTCCGGAGAGTCCCCCTTGCCGAGGCGTCACGGCGTCGGCATCGACCGGACGACCGGAGCGGCCTCGGACGGAGCGCTCTACGAGCACGAGTTCTTGCCGCGCGGGACTGCATTCGACATTCGCATCACCGCCGAGGGGCGCGACAACGAGCCGATGACGGACGACAAGTCCACAGGCATCCCCGGACCCGCGTCCTCCAAAACCGTCAAGAAGCTCCTCGAGGTCATCGTCGATGTCCTGACATCCGGTACGGTATGCCTCGGTGGGCGGACTGGCTCTGGCCAGGGAACGATCCAGGTTATTGAGCCGAAGCTCCGTAGCACCGGCAAAACGACCGATGCCGGTGCGCTGACTACACCGGCGGACGTTCTCGATGCCCTCATCGGTGAGGACGAGGAAGGGACGCCGATTCCCCTTGAACTGGGCGGATGGTCCCTCGAAGAGCCCGCGCGCATCACCATCGACTGGTGGTCCCCCACCGGTATTTTCATTGCCGAGGACGAAAAGCTGACGAAACAGCGCAAGGCCCAGAAAGAAGCAGAAAATAGGGAGAAGGGTATCAACGAGGAGGTTCACGAGGTCGTTTATCCGCTCCGGGATCCATCAGAGGAGTGGGAGAACGCCCAACTCCTCATCCCGGGAACTTCGATTCGCGGTGCACTGCGCTCACGGGCCTCACGCATCGCGCGGACGGTACTCGCTGCTCGCGACGATTTCAAGCCCCTCGCCTCGCATGACATCCACGAGCAGATCGCCGCGGAGCCGAACCTGGTCCGGTACATGTTCGGATGCGCCAAGTACCGGGGCGCTGTCACCGTTCACGACTGCCGGTCCAAGAAATGCGACACGCACGTCGAGGTCACGCACAACGCGATCGACCGTTGGACGGGCGGCGTGATCGACGGCGGTCTCTTCACTGAGGCCGTGTATCTGGGCACCGAGTGGGAGAAGATCCAGATCGAGATTGATTTGCGGCGTTTGTTGAAGAACATCGAGGCGGAGAAGGGGCCAGCGGACAAACGCAAGGCCACCGATGCCGACAAGGCAGAAAAGAAGACGGAAGCTAAGCACGAACCTGCCGATGCCGACGAGGCCGAGGACGGTTCGGACAAGAGCAAGCAGCCAAAACCTACCCACGCCGACTACGCTCACGCCTCCTACGTACTGCTCGGGTTGGCGCTTGCCGAGTTGTCGGCGGGCACGCTCCCCTTGGGCAGCCGTTCGACGCGAGGCCTGGGCCAGGTCGTCGTCTCATCGATCGACGTCCGTGGCTGCACCCGGGACGACGTCGTGATTCCGGCGAAGACGCTTTGCGGTGGCAAGGCATTGGAGCATCCGGCAACCGCAGCAAGCAACCCAACGCAGGACCGATACGACGCTCAGCGCAAGCTTGCAAGGGGTGTCCTGGAACATTTAGGGGAGGACATCGAGGGCGCGAAGAACTGGTCGAAGCGCCTAGAGAACAGCCCCGGAACCGCACGCACACAATCTGAAGGGATGGGGAACGCCGATGACTGACAAGATTCAGAAAGCGATGCTGGTGCACTCACCGATCCTCTTGCGTTCGGGTAACGCACCATGCCTGGATGACTTCCTCGCATATGTGCACACTCATTCGGGTGAGGACGTTCAGGGCCTGGCGTTCGCGACCAACGGCACCTGGCCGGTGTTGGGTTTCGATAAGGATTCCCCTGCCGAGGCACCAAAGCTCTACATCAAGCCAATCGAGGGCCGTGATTTCGACCAGGACAAGGTCTTCGAGCTGAGACTGTGGGTACCGACCATCCAGGCTCACAATCCCGCGGACGGCGACGTCTTGGCTCACGAGTTCCGGTGGGTCAACGGCGTGGGTGCTGTTGAGCTGAGGGTCACCGCGGGCACCGACAGCTCACGGACGAGCGGAAGTAAAGGGTCTGGCGGCAGAGGCTGGGTGCACGCAGTGCAATATCTGGAACACGTTCCATCTAGCAGCAGCACGGCGAAGCACGTCCCGGCTTCCCCCGATAAGAAGTCGGACCAGAGCGGTGAAGGTACCACCACCAGCCACATGACGGCACTCGAGTTCATCCAAGAAGAAGATAAGTACGGAAACACGGTCGTAGTCGACCAGCTATTCACGGGAGAGTGGGCCCAATGAGGACCTTTCATCACGCATACAACGGTATTCCAACACTGAGAGGCGACGAGCCGTTCTTCAAGGACGACGCACCTGCTCCATTGGATCACCTGGCTCGAGGTACCTACTCCGGCACCCTCAAACTCACCATCAAAACGAAGACGCCGCTCATCACAGCGTGTCATGACACCAACGGAAGACTCGTAGTCCCCTCCGCAAGCGGTAATCCCGACGGCGCGACAGCCGCTGAAGACGCGATGATCCCCGCTACCTCACTGAAAGGGGTACTTTCATCTGCCTTCGAAGAGATTACTCAGTCACGATTCAGAGTATTCGGAGATCATCACCTTCAGGAACAATTCAGATACACGACTGACCACCCACAGAAGTTCAGTATGGAATCCCAATCGGGATGGACCGCCGCTTTTCTGAGAGCGCACACTACTAACACTAAGACAACTTGGCACATACAACCGCACGAATATGCCCTACTCCCTGATTCGATAATGGCTGGTGTAGCATTCACCCCATCTGGCAGAGAAGATGAATCTATCTACGGCGGATTCCGAGGTGTACCCATCCTCGATCGCAACGAGCAACCAAAACTCAAAAATGGAAAGATTCAATACAAAAGAGACGAAGTCGAGAGAATTCCACACACAGACGAGGAAATCAATGCAATCGAAGAATTACTCAAGAGCGTTCGCCAGGCAACACCACACCTCTGCAAGGTCGACTCATTGCGTGTATTTGATAGGAAGTTTTGGGGCATAACAATACCCGTTGTCTCAGAGATCAACGGGAAGAAACTATGCATATCGAAAGGCCCTGCCGATACTCGACCTAAAACGCGCCAACTACGTGAGAAGGCTTGGGTTGTTCGCCTGACTAAGCTTAACCACGACCACTCTTTTAACAGTATCGATAACCCCATTGACAGAAAATATAATGAGTACATCTTCTACGAACCTAGCAAATTAGCGGCTTTTACCATCACAATGAGCTGCGATTCACCTTTCGTCGCGACTGTGTTGACAGCTACTCGCAACCAACTTAAACAGCGCAAAGAAACATCCCGCGATCACACGCTCATTTGCCACGTCCTCGATTCTATCGAACGCAAGTTCGGAGAAGACAAGCTTAAAGAACACATTACGCTTACAAACGTTTACGAAGCTCTTCTCGAATTAGCTCAAAGGGAACCCGGAATCCCAGTATTTGCCCGAAAGCACTCCAAGAAACACTGGGAGATTTTGTTCTCTCAGTTGGGTCGCTCGATTTCCTCAGTATCCCACTCTCCAGAAACACTGGCGAATCATGGGAACGTTGCTCCTGCGCGCTCGCTACAGGAGGCCTCGTCAGCGGAGAGACTCTGGGGATTCCTTGCCCAAAAAGACAATGAAGATGCCCCTTCCGCCTTGAAGGGGCGGATATATCTCGAGGACGCACATCTTCGCGATGACAGCCTCAAGAGAGAGGAAGAAGGCGGTTGGATACCACCAATTCTCGCAAGCCCAAAGCCATCGACCGCACAGCCTTATCTCCGATCCATGACAGGAGCTGGAATTTTTGAGCTCGAGCGTTCCAATTGCTTTACTGCGCAGCATTCACTCATACGCAAAACTTACCCTACTCATCGGTTCCTGACGAGCAAAGAGAACAAACAGCCTTCTATGCTCAACAAGAAAGATCGAAAACTTGCTGACACAGAAGTCCTTATTGGCTCATACATCGAACCCGGCGCCACGTTAGAGTCAACTTTGCGCTTTGAAAACCTCACCGCGCAGGAGATTTCAACTGTCCTTTGGCTGCTCACGCCCGAGAACCTTGTCCCCAAAGACGAGCAAAAGCCTCGCGAAGAAGGATATTTCCATCTTGGACTAGGCAAACCTCTCGGACTAGGAACAGCATCTATTTCCGCAGAAGTACTTTCTCTTCAGGATTCGCAATCACTGGCTGACGGCTACATAGATCTCAAAACCATCCTATGCCACAGCATCAGCGAAGACAACAATGAGAAAGTAAAGACTGGCGATAAGATCCTAGCATCTATTTCAGATGCGCTTCCTGACGCCATCAAAGAGCACTCTTCACCGGCCGTACTTGCTTTCGTGCGCTCCGCTTACGGCTGGAAGAAGGACGAGGTCAAGAACCTAGAGAGGGACCCTGTTTCGTACACACCTTACCCGGATTCTGAAAGTAAGTCTCCAATTATCGACTATTTCACGAAATATGAACAGAGCCGGATTATCGGTTCAGCCAGACACTTTCCAGACAAGATGCGCACGCTAGAGGAGGATCGTCCTGCAAAAGTTCCCCCGCCAGGGCCCGGCCCCTATCGGGTGCCTAGCCGTTAGCCCCTCACCACACTCCCCTACACAACCCCACATCATCCAGCGCTATGGCCGCGCCGAGTATGTCGGCGCGGTCGGCGCAGGATGAGCAGATGGGGTAGATGTGGATGACGTCTTCGCTCTCAGAAATGTGGACAGCTAGAGACGAGCGCACGCGCGCTAGCGTGGCGTTGTCGAGGCGGAGCTGGAACACGGATTCTTGGATGCGGTAGCCCCAGGATTCGAGTGTTTTGGCGACTCGGAGACGCCGTTTGTTGTCGGCGATGTCGTAGGCGATGATGTAGATCATCGCCAGGCGACCCCGCTCCACTGGTAGTCGGGTTCGGCGATGGCGCGAGCCAGCATCTGCGCGGAGTGGGCGATGTGTCTGCGCCACGCCCCCCGAGTATCCGGGCAGGGCGCCGGTGACAGATCGCTGGCAAGCGGCCTCGTACGCGTCGACGAGGATTTTCTTGCCGTCGGCTCCCAGCCACACGCCCCCGGCCTCGGCCTCGGCCTCGACGACGCCGTGTTCGGGCCGGAGTTTGCGCGTGCGCAGGAGTGCTATGACGGTTTGGTCGACCAGGAGTGGGCGGAACTGTTCCATGAGGTCCAGCGCCAGGCTGGGCCGCTTGCCGGTGGGCGCGTGCGCAATGCCGAGGGATAGTTCGAGCCCAGCGGCGTGCAGCGCGCCAACACATTCGGACAGGAGGATCGCGTACCCGTAGGACAGGGCGGCGTTGGGCAGGTCGCGGGGTGGGCGTCGGCTGCGCCCGTCGAAGGTGATGCCGGCGGGCACGCACGCGGAGAGCGCGTCGAAGTAGGCGTTGGAGCACGCGCCTTCGATGCCCATGATTTCGTCGAGGGTGCGCGCATCCGTGAGCGAACGACGCCACGCGTGCATGTGCGCGGTCGTTTCGGCGACGTGCACGGTTTCGTCGCGTCGGGCGATGCGGGTGAGGACGTGAACTTGGCCGCGGATTTTCGCGCCGATGAGGCTGGCGGCCAGGCGGACGCGCCGCTCATGGTCGCCGGTGAGGGCAACTTGGGCGAGGAGCCGGCTGGCATGCGCTCCCCTGTTCACGCCGATGAGGGCGCCCTGGTACGAGCCGCGCCGCGACAGACACACGACGTCGACGCCGCTGCGCATCGCCCACGAGCGCGCGCCCGCGGACAGGCCGACGTTCCCGGACAGGACGATGCGCGTGACGCTGTTTTTGGGCAGGGACGTCGCGGGCAGCGAGCCGGGCGCATCGACGAGGACGCGGCCCGATTTGACGTGGACGAGCGCGCCGTCGCGGCCGACGTAGAGGATGCGGTCGGCTTGGCCGGTGGGTTCGTCGCTTGGCTTGGCGGTCCACGGGTCGATGCCGACGCTCGCGAGGGCTTTCTCCTCGTCAATGTGCTGGGTCGTCACGTCGGTGACGCGCGCGCCCGTGTTAATGGCCGCGGCGGCGAGGGTGTCGATGGCATCGGCCAGGCGCTGTTCGTGTGGCGCAGCGAGCATGAGGGTGGTTCCGACGCGCGAGTAGCGCAGTCCTCGCCCGGTGGCGTACCTGTCAAGATCGAGCAGGGCCGCATCGGCGAGCACGCTCGCGATCGGGTTGGGGTCCGAGGCCCGGGCAAGCTCTTCGACAATGGGGGCGTCGGTGTCGGGCAGGCCCAGTGCCGAGAGTCCCGCGCCGGTCACGAGGCCCGGGTCGGCGACGCGGATGGTGGCGCGCGCGAAGTGGTGGTTGCCGTGGTCGTAGTCGCCGACAACTCCCCTACTAAATGCGTCGTGTCCTGCGCGCGTGTCGTCGTAGGTGCCGAGGGGGCGCTCCGCGGCGAGGCGGCGTTCGAGGGTTTCGCGCACCGATTCGGCCAGGAGCGCCCGGGTGATGGGCTCGGCCGTCGTGAGAGTGTTCGTGTCAAGTGCGCCGATGCGTGGCGGCGCCCAGTCGTGGGCGGCGAGGACGCGGAGCTGCTCGCCGGTGAGGCTTGCTGGTGTTCGATTGTTCGGACTGGTGGGGTCGGGGTGTGCTGTGAGGAGTCGGCGTCTGGCGCGAGTGAGGGCTTCGGGGATGAGCGCTTCTCTCAGGGACGACGCCGTGGCAAGCGTCGTCATTGTCTGTCCTTCCACCCAACAACCTTGCGGTTACTCTACAAGTGTGAAGCGTTATGGAGGAGCGACACGCCGACGATGGCGGCGATTTCCGGGACAGCTTCGGCCCCTCAGGCGTTCCGCGGCGATGCGTGCAGTCGCAACGAAAAGTCTGGTAATCTGACCTCGTGCTTACTGGCCGGAGGGGTGCTTTTTCGGCCACTGGCGATCCGATACGACGTTTTCCCTGGCCACAGGGGGTGCGACACGCCGGGCAGTCAGAAAGCACCGAGCGCCAAACGGTGCATTAAGACCGTCCGGGCACGGAACGAATTGAGTGAGCATACCTAGTCCAGTCAGAAAGCACCGAGCGCCAAACGGTGCATTAAGACGGGTCATGTCGTGCTTCACCTGCTCACGCATGTCCAGGTCAGAAAGCACCGAGCGCCAAACGGTGCATTAAGACCTAGGGCGGCTGTCTGTTCTTCCAGGCCCTTTTTTGCGGTCAGAAAGCACCGAGCGCCAAACGGTGCATTAAGACGACCGCTCCGACGATCGCACTTCCGTCGGTGCCTGTGTCAGAAAGCACCGAGCGCCAAAAGGTGCATTAAGACAGAGGCTACTGGAACTGCACGATAGAGACTACCGAGATGTCAGAAAGCACCGAGCGCCAAAAGGTGCATTAAGACCATCAGTTACTACGATTTCACTCGTGTATCAACACAATCAGTCAGAAAGCACCGAGCGCCAAAAGGTGCATTAAGACGCGCCGCGGAGGACATGTCTGCGGCAAGCAGGAATGCGAGTCAGAAAGCACCGAGCGCCAAACGGTGCATTAAGACGCGCCTTCGGCGTGTACGCCGTCTTGTACACCGGTCGGTCAGAAAGCACCGAGCGCCAAACGGTGCATTAAGACCGTGAAGCCGCCGAAGATCTACATGGTCGAGGATGGCGTCAAGTCAGAAAGCACCGAGCGCCCAAAATTTCGCACGTAATTCCCTTCTTTCAACTCTGCACCAACTCTTAGAAGTCGCAGAATTTCAACGATCCGACTTCAAACATCGAAACAACAGGCCGGTAATTACGTGCAACAATTTTGAGGAACCATCCGTGGCCCGCACCAAACGGAGCATTAAGACGGTCAGTGCGTTGAACGCGAGGGGTTATCGCTGTTCTTTGGGTTAGAAAGCACCGAGCGCCAAAAGGTGCATTAAGACGGACTCGGCGTGGGCACAGGACTCGGCTCCGGTTAGAAAGCACCGAGCGCCAAAAGGTGCATTAAGACGTGGCCGGACCTGCCGGCTTGTAGGTGAACTTGCTGGTGTGTCAGAAAGCAGCGAGCGCCCCAAATTTCGCACGTAATTCCCTTCTTTCAACTCTGCACCAACTCTCAGAAATCGCAGAATTTCAACGATCCGACTTCGAACATCAAAACAACAGGCCGGGAATTACGTGCAACATTTTTGCGAAACCATCCGCGGCCCGCACCAAACGGTGAATTAAGACGCCTGAACATATCCCTTCATAACGTACTTGCCGTCAGTCAGAAAGCACCGAGCGCCAAAAGGTGCATTAAGACAGAGTTGCCTTGTCGTCAGTGCAGCTGACGATTTCGGGGTCAGAAAACACCGAGCGCCAAAAGATGCATTAAGACACAAAATGGAACCCCACATGCTGCCTGCCCATTTCATCAACGTCAGAAAGCACCGAGCGCCCCAAATTTCGCACGTAATTCCCTTCTTTCAACTCTGTACCAACTCTCAGAAATCGCAGAATTTCAACGATCCGACTTCAAACGTTGAAACAACAGGCCGGGAATTACGTGCAACATTTTTGCGGAACCATCCACGGCCCGCACCAAACAGTGCATTAAGACACTGAGGAAGACGAACCATCCGCACCACGGATGGCCCCCGTCAGAAAGCACCGAGCGCCAAAAGGTGCATTAAGACGGCCTTCTTATTCGCTGCCGCCGACGCTTCTCGCGCCGGTCAGAAAGCACCGAGCGCCAAACGGTGCATTAAGACTAGAGTCACTGTGTACTCAAGACTATCCTTATACCGAGTCAGAAAGCACCGAGCGCCAAACGGTGCATTAAGACACCATGCTTGGGAGCATCGATAACCACCATGGAGTGTCGAGTCAGAAAGCACCGAGCGCCAAACGGTGCATTAAGACAGGACACGGATAGCGGCATCAACGATCGTTTCCTCGCGTCAGAAAGCACCGAGCGCCAAACGGTGCATTAAGACCTCCATCTTGATCTCGATGCGGTACACGCGCTCCTTGGGTCAGAAAGCACCGAGCGCCAAACGGTGCATTAAGACTGTCTCGTAGCGGATGGTGATGACTCGCTCATTAGCTCCGGTCAGAAAGCACCGAGCGCCAAACGGTGCATTAAGACACCCGAACTACATTCAGGGTTTCCCGGATCTCACAGTGTCAGAAAGCACCGAGCGCCAAACGGTGCATTAAGACGTTGCCATCGGGATGGGTGTGAAATCCGTGTCTGGTCAGAAAGCACCGAGCGCCAAAAGGCGCATTAAGACCCTACCACCGCAGGACTCTACTTTGAACAGTCTGTTGGTCAGAAAGCACCGAGCGCCATAAGGTGCATCAAGACGCAGCACAAGATGGTTATAGGCTGACATGATTTCCCAAGGTCAGAAAGCACCGAGCGGCCGAGATTTCGCACGTAATTCCCTTCTTTCAACTCTGCACCAACTCTTAGAAGTCGCAGAATTTCAACGATCCGACTTCAAACATCGAAACAACAGGCCGGTAATTACGTGCAACATTTTTGAGGAACCATCCGTGGCCCGCACCAAACGGAGCATTAAGACGGTCAGCGCGTTGAACACGAGGGGTTATCGCTGTTCCTTGGGATAGAAAGCACCGAGCGCCAAAAGGTGCATTAAGACTTCCCTGACATTGACGGCATGGGGTCGAACCGTGTCTTCGTCAGAAAGCACCGAGCGCCAAAAGGTGCATTAAGACATGATCGAACGAAGAACCGAGATGTCAACGAGCGGAACCAGTCAGAAAGCACCGAGCACCAAAAGGTGCATTAACACTTTCGATTAGAATCGAGCAGATCGACAATGCCACCAGTAGGAAAAGACCGAGCATATAAGGCACATTCAGACGTCGACTCATACGCGATCTTACACACGCCGTCAGCCGTAGGGCAGAAAGCACCGAAAGCCACAAGGTGCATTAAGACTTGACGGAGTACTTGTCTCCGTAACGACCGCCGATCTCAGTCAGAAAGCACCGAGCGCCAAAAGGTGCATTAAGACATCGGACGTTGTGCCGCCCCTACAGACACGCTCCTCGGTCAGAAAGCACCGAGCGCCAAAAGGTGCATTAAGACAGGTCTGCGCGCTGCGCCGGGTCAGTAGGCGAGGGTCATAAAGCACCGAGCACCCCAGATTTCGCACGTAATTCCCTTCTTTCAACTCTGTACCAACTCTCAGAAATCGCAGAATTTCAACGATCCGACTTCAAACGCTGAAACAACAGGCCGGGAATTACGTGCAACATTTTTGCGGAACCATCCGCGGCCCGCACCAAACGGTGCATTAAGACGGAATGTTCAGGTGCTTGGCGATCTGAATGAGCAGGTGTTAGAAAGCACCGAGCGCCAAACGGCGCATTAAGACCCTGCGTCTCGATGAGGTTATTACCGCCCAGGTACAGCTGTCAGAAAGCACCGAGCGCCAAACGGCGCATTAAGACCAACTAACGACATCAGGATCGATGTATCGTGTGTACGTCAGAAAGCACCGAGCGCCAAACGGTGCATTAAGACGTTGACGACGTAGCGTATCTGGTCGCGGTTGAGGGGTCAGAAAGCACCGAGCGCCAAACGGTGCATTAAGACTCGACGGCATCACCCAGTGCTCCAACGGGTACGGGAGCGTCAGAAAGCACCGAGCGCCAAAAGGTGCATTAAGACACGAACAGCGTCAGACGAAACGATCAAATTCTCCTGGTCAGAAAGCACCGAGCGCCAAACGGTGCATTAAGACTCCATGAGGTACTTGTACTGGTTGAAGTCGAGATCAAAGTCAGAAAGCACCGAGCGCCAAAAGGTGCATTAAGACCCACTGATTCTGCATCCACTTCGACCCGCCAAACGTGGGGTCAGAAAGCACCGAGCGCCAAAAGGTGCATTAAGACGGCCGTAAGTCTTCGTCTCGCTGAGGTACGCGTAGTACCGTCAGAAAGCACCGAGCGCCAAAAGGTGCATTAAGACCGGGCCTCCTCGCCGCGAGACCCAGCCTGCTTTGCGGCTTCGTCAGAAAGCACCGAGCGCCAAAAGGTGCATTAAGACCCCCAAGCATCAGAAGTTTCGGGGTAGACGACTTTCCAGGTTAGAAAGCACCGAGCGCCAAACGGTGCATTAAGACGTGACGTGACCCTTCTGGGCCTCGTACTCGTAATCTTCCGGCCAGAAAGCACCGAGCACCAAACGGTGCATTAAGACCTGCTTGGCATACGTATCAACGAAAGCCTTTGCAGCTCGCAGAAAGCACCGAGCGCCAAAAGGCGCATTAACTCAAAATCCCTCGATGCCCACGTGAGGGGGTGTCAGAAAGCACCGAGCGCCAAAAGGTGCATTAAGACGCAGTAAGGCACCCCAGATCCGTTCTGTACACGAAGACGTCAGAAAGCACCGAGCGCCATCAGGTGCATTCAGACGCGAGACAACACGCGCCGAACAGCACGTACCCCCTCGGAGCCAGAAAGCGCCGAGCGTCACAGGACGCATAGCAGCGGGGCCGCGCACGAGTTTTCGTGCGCGGCCCCGCTTTGTCTCACCCGGAATCCGTCAGGCTACCGGCCCCTACGTCAGCAGCCGGCCCGCGGCGTCGAACACGTAGCGCGTGCCGTCGATCCAGCGCACGCCCGTCACCATGGCCCCCGAGCGCGTCAGGTAGTACCAATGGTCACCGTCCTTGAGCCAGCCGGTGTGTACCCACCCCGTGGAAGGATCCAGGTAGTACCAGGTGCCGCGGATCTTCGTCCAGCCAAAGGCTTGCGCCCCGTCGGCGCCGTAGTAGGACCACCGGCCGTCCACGCGCGACCAGCCGGTCACCACGTAGCCGCGCGCATCGAAGCGATACACCTTCCCGTCGATGCGCAGGCGCACGTTCCGCGGGTAGGTTCCATCGTCGTAACGCCACCACGTGCCCCGGGAACTGGTGATCCAGCGCCCGGCCCCGGCCTCGGCCACGCCAGAGGCATCAGAACCGGAACCCGAACCATCCCCCGACACAACCGTGAACGCGGTGGATACGGTGACGTCGTCGTCGGCGCGAGAATCGGAGTTACGCCCGAACGCCTCAACGGTCACGGACGCGGCACCAACACCGGAACCACCGGCAACGGCCTGCGACAGGTCCACGCCGTCGGCCTGCAGGGTCACGCCGGATCCGGAGAACTCACCGCTCCCCTGCCCGGTCGCGACCTCCTTGCCGCCCACCAGCAGGCGAGCAGACGTGACGGGCCCGGTCACGGTCACGCGCAGGGACACGCGCCCGGACAGGCTCTGCCCGGCCAGAGGCGCCCACGTCGAACCGTCGGCCGAGTACTCGACGTCCCCGACGACGGGCCGAGCCTGGTCCTTCAGGACAGCGTCCGAGGCGCTGAGTAGGCCCGCGCCCCGGTACTCGCGCTCGCCCTCGGGAGCGGACAGGCGATCCCAATTCGCGGGAGCGCCAGCCTGCTTGCGCGCCAGCTCGAGAATCTGAGAAGAATCCATCTCGGGGTGCACCTGGCGCATTGTCGCGATCACGCCGGCGGCCACGGGAGCGGCCATCGACGAATTCTTCACAACACCGCCCCGCGACGCAAAGTCCCAGGTCTGCGACGTGTACACGTTCTCGCCGGGGGATGCGAACGCGACCGTCTGCTTGCCCCAGTTCGTGGTGAACGAGGGCTCGAGCATGCCCGTCGCCGGGTCCTGCCCGTCCACCAGGCGCAGGCTGGACACGGGTACGACGTTGTCCATCATGCTCGGGATGGTCAGGCCGCTCCACGAGTCACGCTCGTAGGGCGCCCACGCATCGGTGGGCGACGAGGAGTCCTTGATCGGCGGATTATCCAGGTCAATGCCTCCGCTTCCCGCGTCCACCACGTTGATGACGTCCTTGGACGCCGCGTAGTCGATGGCGCGCCGCATCGCCTCGCGTCCCGCGGCCTGGTTGGGTTCGTGGGGCATCCAGTACTTCCACGGGTCCGCCGCGTAAGAGGTGGTCGTCACCGAAATTCCGTGGTCCGCGGCCCACACGTAGCCGCACACGAGGTACTCGGGGTAATGCTGCCCGTTGATGGGCGACTCCACGTCGATGGCGGCGACGCTCAGCGTCGGGTTCACGCCGGGTACGCCGCTGGAGACGCCGCGTCCGGCGATCGCGGAGGCCATCTGGGTGCCCAGCGTCGCGCCCGCCTTGCCCCACACCTGGGGTGCGCGCAGCGGGACGCCGTTGACGTTGCAGGACACGGACTTGTCGAAGTCGACGCGATCGTACATGTCCACAATCGTGTGCTCTAAGCCGTCCGCCATGACACCAACCGTCACGGGCGCGCGCATGACGTCCACGCCCTGCGCGTCCAGCGCGCCGATGGCCTTCAGGTGCCATTGGTTATCGCTGGGAGGATCGGGGAAGACGCCGCCGACGATCACCGGCGACTGCCCGGCCGGTGCAGGGGCATCCCCGCTCGCGACCGCGGGTCCTCCGGCGGTTTCGACGGGCAGCACGGCCTCGTTACCGAGCACCGGCGCCTGGCGGGTCGGCCCCACCGAGTGGAAGGAAATACCCGCGTCGGACAGCTGCCCACCCAGGTCGCCCGCGAAGGTGGGCGAGCCCGACTGGACGAAGAACGTACCGAAGGCCGGGTACTGCGCGAGCACGAGCGCACCCATGGACGAGGCCTTGGAGACCGCGCGCTCGAAGGTAGCCTCATCCGTTCCCGCGGCCAGGTTCACGGCGTAGTTGGCGGGCAGCTGATGCATCGGCAGGTCCGGCGAGATGATTCCGGGGGCGACGGGCTCGCCGGGCGCGGGGTCGTCCCCTGGGCCGGGAGCCGGGTCCGGGGCGGGCACGGCGTTCGGGTCGCGCGCGACCGTGAAGGCGATCTCGCCGCTGACGTCGTCGTCGGCGTTCTTGTCGTAGTTCAGACCCTCGGCGTACACGACGGCCCGCAGGGTCACGTACTCCTGGCCGTCGGGTATCACCTGACGCAGATCGACCCAGTCCGCGTCCAGGACCAGGGGCTCAGCAATGTATCCCGCTTCCGAGTCGGTGGACACGGAGGTCACGCCCGCAATATCGAGGTTCATGTAGGACACCGGCGCGTGCGCTGTCACGCGCATCTGCACGACCTCGGCGGGCAGGACCGCGCGCGGAAGGTCCGTCCATTCGCCGTCGCCGACGCGGTACTGGACGCCACGAATCATGGGCTGGGCCTGGTCACGCAGCACAGCGCCCAGAGCATCGGGGAAGCCGTACCCACGGTATTCCTTGCCGTCAGCCGGGGCTGTGAGCCGCCCGTAGTCCCTGGCCGCCTGCTTGCGCATAATGTCGATGATCTGCTCGCCGGGCAGCATGGGGTGCGTCGACTTCACGAGGGCCGCGACTCCCGTAACGTGTGCGGCGGCCTTAGCCGTGCCCGAGGCGGATCCGTAGATCTGGGGGACGCGCCCACTCGGGTAGGTCGAGTAGATCGACTCACCCGGCGCCGCGAAATCAACGGAGGTGCCGTAGTTCGACGTCTCCGAGCGCGTCAGCGTCGCGCGCAGCGAGTGGTCGTCCCAGTCCGCCTTGCCGACCGAGGCGACGGTGGCGACGCCGCTGACCATGGCGGGCACCATCCGGGCCCCTTCGACGGAGCGATTCGGAATGGGAGTCGCGTCAGTGGGCGAGTCACTGTCCGTCGTCGGGTGGTCGAGGTCAACGCCTCGGTCACCGGTGGCCGCGATCACGGCGATTCCGCGTTGCTGGGCGCGGTGAATGGCGCGCTCAGCGGCCTCCAGGCCAGCGGCCTGCTCGGGATCGGTCGGGTTCCAGTAGACCCACGGGTCCATCTGGAAGGAGTTGTGGATAATGTCCACCCCGTGGCTGGTCGCCCACTCGTAGGCGCACACGAGGGCCTCGGGGTACAGCTTGTCCCTATCGTTGACGGCCTTGATCGACACGAGAGTCGCCTCCGGCGCGATACCGTCCATGCCGATGTCGTTGTGGTTGGCGGCGATAATGCCGGCGATGTGCGTGCCGTGGGCAGGTCCGCCCTCCATCGGACCCTCAACCGGGCTCGCGACGCCGTTGACGGCGCAGGAGACGGATCGCTCGGTATCCACCCGCCCCTCCAGGTCGGGCTGCGTGTCGTCAATGCGGGTGTCGATGACGCCCACGGTCACCGGGGCGCGCGTCACGGCGACGGCGGCAGCTTCCTTGGCGCCCATGGCCTCGGCGCCCCAGTTCGTGCCGGACGAGGCAACGGGACTGTTCGGGCCGGGGATCGTCGGGCCGGGGATCGTCGGGGCGGCATCCGCGTCGGGGGCGTTCGCGGGCGCGGCGGCGTCAGGCGCGGCGGCCGCAGCCGGGGGCGGAAGCGGGTTCGTGAACCGCTCGATGTCGGGCACCGCGGCGACGCGGGTCGGACCAATCGAATGGACGCTCACCCCGGCCTTCGCCAGGGCGGCAGCCAGGTCGGGCGCGAACGAGGCCGACTCACTTTGGGCAAAAAGGGTGGCCAACTGTGGGTAGTCCGTCATGAGAATCCCACCGACGGTGGGAATCAGGTCGATAGCAGTGGCCATCTCGCTCTCACCGGCGTTGGGATCGAGGTTGATGGCGTAGTTCATGAGGCCCGCGCTGGATCTGGCGGGCGCGACCAAGCCGACGTTGTCGTCGGCGCTGGTGGGCGGGGCGGTCGCCGTGGCCACGCTCATCGATAGAGCGAGGGCCGCGGCGAGGCCAATGCGTGCAATAGTGCGGCGCATAGTTCCTCGACTTTCAATTGTCACTGCGCGCGGACAACTTCGTCCACGCAGTAACCATGATCCACAGGTTTGTCAATACACACAAATCACAGGGGCAAGTCATCCACATACAAGTGTTTACGCCGAAATACAAGCCAAATAATTACTTGAATAATTCTCACGCAATCACCACATGCCAAAACATAAATACCCAAACCGTGACCATATGCCATATAAGCATCTGCACCTGCTTGACACCGCCTACTATCCTCCCATATCCCATACCCTCCCCCGCACGACACACTGCCCGCGGAGGCGACCCAGGCCTCGCACACGCGCGAACGAGGCCTCCCCGAAAACGCCCGGGGAGGCCTCGTCGATGATGACCGCGCAGGGAGGGCTACTCCCGCAAACGCGCCGTCCGCTTGGAGGGGTGCCGCCTATCCTCTCCCCTCCACCACGGCATCCACGCACGGTAGCCGTCGGCCGGCGGGGTGGGTGAGTCGGGCTCGAAGCCGAGCTCCGCGGGCGTCTCAGGGATGCGATCGACGAGGAAGTACTTGTCCTTGTCGTCGCAGTGCTCGCGCACGATGGTGCGGAACTCGGCCAGCTCGCAGTACAGGACGCCCGTGATCGGATTCCGCTTGTACACCACGATCTTGTACAGCCAGTAGGCAAACAGCGCGACGTTGGCCGCGAGCGCGGCGGCCGCACACGCGATGTTGGCGCGCGGGTCCATGGTCGCGAAGTTGAAGATGTCCGAGGGAGGGACCAAGACCTCGGGCAGGAGGGTGTTCATGGAGATCCAGAAGACCAGCGTGAAGCAGCGGAACCAGATCCACTGGCCCTTCGCCCACGTGAACGCGGGGATTGTGCAGGCGAGCAGCAGGGCGAGCGTGCAGTACCACGTGTAGTCGGCCAGCGAGTTGTACAAGAACGCGTGGTTCCACAGGTCGTAGGCGATCACCCACGGCCACACCATGTCCACCCAGATGAGGCCGCGCACGGAGCGCTTGCCGGGCGAGGTCACGATGATCTTGCCCAGGCCCGTGATCGTGATGATGTTGAGCAGGCCGGCTGCGGCGGACAGGAGGTTCCAGTAGCCGCCGATCGTGCGGAAGCCCGTCTCCGGGTCGATGCCGACGTGGCGGGCCTCCAGGTTGGCGGCGACCTCCTGATACCACTGCTGGGAATGCAGCTCGGCGGTGACGCCGCGCGCCTCGGGCAGGCCGGCGATCATGTCGATGGTGTGCGCGTCGTTGACGCCCTTCAGGCACTGCCAGTCGGCGCCGCACGCGTAGTACGCATCCGCGTTGAAGTAGATCGTCAGGTCGCGGATGTTGGCCTCCATGATGTTGACGGCCAGGCCGATCCACAGGGCCATGCCCAGCCAGATCGCGTACTTGTGTGCCTTCACCGGGTTGCGTTTCGCGTAGACCAGGACCGTGCCCGTCATGGTGGCAGTGAGGATCATGATCGCGTACTTGCCGAAGGGGAACCAGCCCACCATCGGCGTCCCGTGGATCCACGCGTAGGGCATGAGGGCAATACCGCCGACGGTCCACACGGCGAAGATCGTCCAGTTCCACCGGCGATTGATTTCCGCGACGACGATCTGGGCGGTGAGCACCAGCAGCCAGATGAGGTACACCTTGGGAGTCCCAAGCTCCCACAGGAAGAGCGAGTCCACAGCATTCTCCTTTGAATGTGCAACCGGGCTAATAGTTGTCGGCTATCATAGTCCCAAACACTAACCTAGTGTGCGGGGTTCACCGTGGAATCCCATAACGCGCTGGGGCTCCCCCAAGGTCCGCACCAGCGCGGGCGCCCCTCGTCAATTTCCTCAAGGAGGAGGACTCATGACACGCACCCCCCGATCCCGTCGTACCCTCTGCGCCGCCGGCCTGACCGGAACCGCCGCGCTCCTGGGCGGCATGTACGCCTTCAGCCAGCTGAGCGGCAAGGCCACGCCCGAGGAGCAGGCCTGGCACTACCAGGGCGACGACCTCATCGACGCCAACTACGACAACGGCTACTCCTCGACCTACGCCATCACGATCGACGCGCCCGCCTACGCGGTGTGGCGGCTCTTCAAGCAGATCGGCGCGGAAAAGTCTGGGTCCTTCTCCTCGGAGTTCCTCGAGCGCGTCTTCGCTCGCCTGCCGTTCTTCAACTCCTACGAGATCCAGGAGGAGTTCCAGCAGCCCGACTCGATGGTGCCCGGCGACATCGCGGCCTTCGACTTCCACGGCATGTCGATGGAATGGGCGGACGTCGTGCCCGGCAAGTACATGGTCCAGTGGGTCGACACGAAGAACCCGCCCAAGGCGCCCGGCTCCTACGCGTTCCGCTTCCCCGGGATGACGAACTTCGCGGCCGCCTGGTGCTTCTACATGGTGCCCCTGTCGGGCGGACGCACGCGCCTGATCAACCACTGGCGTATCGGCTACGAACCCGCCTCCCCCGCCATGAAGGCCCTGAACTGGATCAACATCGAGTTCATCGGCGGGTGCATGACCCACCTGCAAAACCTCTACGTCAAGCGCGTCCTCGAGTTCAAGAAGAAGCAGCACCTGACGGGCCGATTCATGCGCGGCATGCTGGGCGGGCGTTTCTTCAACTCGGGCACGCCCGCCGGGCGCTACGACGGCACTCCCCTGTTCGAGGAGACCTTCACCCAGTGGTTCCGCTACGGCCGGTCCGCCCCGGCCGTCGCCGAGATCCGCCCGCCCGTCACCGACGACCCGTCGTGGCCGCCGACGGGCACGGACAGCCCGTGGGCGGGCGAGGTCGACGCCTCCTACTTCGAGGGCTGGAGGGAGCCCGCCTTCTCCTGGGAGGAGCAGATCCGCCAGAAGATGGAACGCACCTACCTGCCCAATTGGGGGAAGGAGCAGCGCTGATGGGCGCCGTCACTCCCCCGGACTACCCGACGCTCTTTTTCTTCGAGGTCGGCCAGTGGTGGGACTACGCGATGCTCCTCCTCGTCGTCGCGCTCCTCGCGGGCGGGGCGTGGCTGGCTCAGCGCAACATGTGGGTGGTCCTCGCGTTCTTCGTCCTCGTGCCGATCACCCTGACGATCTTCTGGTGGCCACACTCGACGGCGGGGACGGCCTCGGCGGGCTGGTTCCCGATCGTGAAACAGTACTCGGCGCTGGCGGGGTCCCTGTGCCTCGTCGCCCTGCAGGTCTTCCCGAGGCTGCGCCACAACCGCTGGTACCTGATCATCCCGCCCGCGATCCTCGCGATCAATATCGCCGAGGCCGTGGTGCGCGACTTCCAGTGCTACGGGATTCACGGGGTGGATCCCTCGCAGGGGATGGTCACGTGGGGCGGGCCGTGGAACATCATGAACGGCATTGCGGGCATCTTGAACCTGCTCGCGATCTCCGGGTGGGTCGGGATCTTCGTGTCCACAGGCAAGGAGCGCGCCCTCATCTGGGGTGACCTGACGATCGGGTGGATCGTCGCCTACGACCTGTGGAACCTCGCCTACGTGTACAACTGCCTGGCGGACCGGGCGTGGTACTCGGGCGTGGCGCTGCTGGCCGCGTGCACGATCCCGGCGCTCATGAAGTTCGGGCGAGGCGCGTGGATCCAGTACCGGGCGTACACGCTCACGCTGTGGTCGGGCGTCGTGCTCACGTTCCCGCACTTCATGCACGATTCGATGTTCGCCCACCGCAGCGCCCACAACCCCTGGGCGATGCTCATCCTCTCGGCGGCCGCCCTGGTGGCGAACGTGTGGGTGTTCGGCGCGCACGTGCGCACCATCGTCTCCAAGCGGCGCAACCCGCTCACGCAGGAGGTCCACGCCGACGAGGCCACCTACGCCTCGTGGGTGCGCGATCTCGCGTCCGAGAAGGACAAGGAGCTCATCGCCGCGCGCCTGGGCACGACACCCGAGGAAGCGGGGTTCGTGGCTACGGATCAACGATAGGTGTCTTCTTTCCGCGCTGTTCTATGGGGCGGTTCTTAGTGGCGGGGCCGCACACATCTTCAGTGCGCGGCCCCCGCACGTTGCGCCTCTCGCGGCGTCTTCGACGGCTCTTGCCTCTCAGCGCGAGTTCTCCGCGTCCCCGCCTACCATCGGCGTTGTGTCCGTTTGGTGGTCGGCCTTGACGGTGGGTCCGTTGGTCGCCAGTGCGTGTGTGTTTGTTGTTTGACGAGGTCGGGGCGGGGTTGGGTGGCGGCGTGCACGTTTGTGCGGGTTGGGTGGGAGAACGTGCCATGGTGCTTACTGCATATTCTTGGTGTTTCGTGTCGGTTCTGCGCGTAATCTGACGGGAATAGGAAGTGCTTCCAGCGTCGGAAGCGCCCAGGAGGAGACCTCACAGGAGAGGTGTATGCATCATGATGGTCCCACCCCTATCTGAACGTCCTGTGACCGAGGAGGACGAGGAGCAGTTCCGCCGCGAGTCCGCCCCGCGTAAGTACACGCTGCGCGAGAGATGGGCCGATTATCGGGCTGATGTGAAGCGCAACCGGCCCAAGGGAGCTAAGGCTCGTTTTCGGGCGTGGATGGACGCCGACGCCGTGGACTGGGGGATCCGCGTCGCCGTCGTGTTCTTGTTCATTGGCGGATCCTACTCCCTGTACATCAACGGTGTTGCTTATGGCTGGTGGCACGCCTGGGGTGAGAAACCCACCGTTGCGGCGACGACTACCCCCGCTGCTCGGCCTTCGCCGTCCACAACGAGCGAACCTGCCATGTCGGGCGGCTACGAAATCGGACCCGACGGAGTGTTAGTCCGACCCGCCGAGCACGCCGCCTCCACCTACACCCAACCAGAACTACCCGAAGAAGCCAAAGAAAACACCGAGAAAGGTGCCGAAGCAGCGGCGAGGCACTACCTTGACCTCATTGTTTATGCGTGGAACTCAGGAGACACACAACCGCTCGTTGATATGTCTGACCCGTCATCAAATTTCGCCACGGGCCACATTGCCAATACCAAAGAGATGTATACAAATGGTTGGTCATTTGGGAACACCGCAACAGTGCAAGAGGTACTCCGCCTGGAAGCGGTTCCCACACAGGGAGGAGCGATTCCACCTAACACCATAGGTGTCCGTTTTCGAGTTAACGCCAACTACGGAACAAGATGTAAGGGGCAAAGTATCACTGTAGACAACACTGAACACAGCTCCACGATCTCCCTATTCATGACCTGGACCGATGGTCGTTGGACCGAGGTACAAGGGAGCGCCAAAGATCATGATGAAGAATAGTTTTCGTATTTTCCTGGCCTGTTGTACGACATTATTCATTGTACTGATATACAGTACCCCTCCCTCGACAGCTCTCGCACCAAGCTCAGGTTTCGACGCTAACGGAAATGGCCGAGACATCGACACTGAGGCCTGGGAAATAGACACTAACAGCAGTCCTGCCGCCAAAGGAGACAGTTATCAGCCCCATTCAAGCAACAACAATCACCAGCCCACCAGTGATCCTAAGCGACTGAATGCGCGCCCAGGTTTTGCACTGAGCGACTATTGTGAGCACCCACTATCCTACAGGACGGACGTTTACATCTTGCCGGTTGTCTGGAGGTGTGACGATCTCCTACCTTCCGACGAAACGTGGTCAGAGCCTCCCTCGACTCTAAGCATTCTGCGCAGTGCTGCTGCCACTATTCACGCAAACGACGCCGGAATCCACAAACTTCCCCCCAGGGTCTCCTACACGAACAAACACATCCCCACCATCGTCAACGTCACCAACCCCACCCAAACCCACACGACCACACTGTTCGGCCGCGAGGTCACCATCACCCTGACCGCCACGAGATACGAATGGAATTGGGGAGACGGAACCCCCAACACGATCACAACATCGCCGGGATTGGCATGGGAGGAAGGCATCGACCCCAACAACGACCCACGCCTCATCCGCCACTACTACACCCCGCCCCAGGGATGGCGCTCGATGCTCGATGGCCCCTACCCCCATGAGGATCGCGAGATCACGCTGACCACCACGTGGAGTGGAACAGCCACCAATCCCTTCACCGGGGAGACGCAAACCATTAACGGCCTGGTCACCACCACCGAGACCACCGGCAAGTTCCCGCTGTCCCACCTGGTTATCAACAACACCGACACCTGGGAAGAAAAACAAGGCCACTAACCCCAGCCGCCCGAGCGAACGTAACCACTGCACACGCGACACAGGAAACAGGCAAGGCAAAGGAGCACACGCCATGATGGTCCCACCCCTATCTGAACGCCCCGTGACCGAGGAGGACGAGGAACAGTTCCGCCGCGAGTCCACCCCGCGCAAGTACACGCTGTGGGAGCGGTGGAGTGATTATCGTGCTGATGTGAAGCGCAACCGGCCCAAGGGAGCTAAGGCTCGTTTTCGCGCGTGGATGGACGCCGACGCCGTGGACTGGGGGATCCGCGTGGCGATCGTGTTCTTGTTCATTGGCGGATCCTACTCCCTGTACATCAACGGTGTTGCTTACGGCTGGTGGCACGCCTGGGGTGAACAACCCACCGTTGCGGCCACCACGAGCCCCGGCGCTCGGCCTTCGCCGTCCGCATCGAGCGAACCTGCCATGTCGGGTGGCTACGAGATCGGACCCGACGGCGTCCTCGTGCGCCCTGCCGAGCATGCAGCCTCGACCTACACAAAACCAGAACTACCCGACGAAGCCAAAGAAAACACCGAGAAAGGGGCTGAAGCAGCGGCGAGGCACTACCTTGACCTCATTGTCTACGCTTGGAACACCGGAGACACACAACCTCTGGCAGACATGTCAGCACCGACATCGAAGTTTGCTTCGACGTACATTAGCAATATTGATGACCTATATACGAACGGATGGTCCTACGAAACATCATCTGTTGTTGATCAAGTTATTTCAGTTGAACCTATAGCCGCCAACGGTGCAGACGTACCCGAAAACTCAATCCGAGTAACCTTTCACATTTCCTCCAGAGACGGAGTTAAGTGTTACGGTCTTAGGACTAAGGACAACACGGAAGAATACGGTTCAACAATGTCATTCATTATGTCTTGGAGTAACGGGCGGTGGATGGAAACCCAAGGAAGAGTGGATGCCGATCATGCGCAGAATTAAGAGAGTGAACAGAGTAGCATTCTACATCCTGTTTAGCGTCATACTCACTCTTACATCTTCCTCGGCTCACGCCGATATACCATGGGATAACAATTTTGATGCAAACGCCGAGGACGACCGTGCAACACTCGGAGGAACCATGGAGGGAGTTGATTCAACGCCACAAAATACGCCTGGCGGCGACGAAGGCTCATATCAGCCGCCGTCGAGCGAGGTGACACCGCTCCCGGAAGGTACGCCGGAGCCGCCGAGGGCTATTTACGACTTTACTTTTGGCTACCACTGTGAACACCCCGTGTCCTACAAATCTGGTCATCACTTGGCTCCAACCTATGTGCGATGTGATGATCCCCCTCCCAACGCCACAAAATACGCCTGG
>QFCH01001142.1_pt1 | contig 39143 bp, 21 predicted proteins | sample 5346071 | NCBI WGS metagenome assembly QFCH01 (sample SAMN09062255, study PRJNA434731) | Human gut metagenome, whole genome shotgun sequencing project. | isolation source: stool timepoint B chromium assembly | host: Homo sapiens | collected 2015
GATGAGAACAAGTCAGCGGAGGGAGCCGAGATCGCCGAGACCGACCCCGGCCTCGGCGATGAAGCGGATGCCGAGTGTACCCAGGACGAGGAGGGCGCGAAGTGAGAACCATGTGGGCTATCTACCGCGCGGACCTGCGCCGCGCGCGTCGCTCCCTGATTGCCGTCGTCGTGACCTTTGGACTGATCGTCATCCCCTCGCTGTTTACGTGGTTCAACGTTGCGGCGTCCTGGGATCCCTTCGGCAACACGCGTTCCCTGCGCATCGCTATCGCGAACACGGATGTGGGCTTCAAGTCCGATCTGGTGCCTCTGCACATCAACATCGGTGACCAGGTCGTCTCCGCGCTGCGAAAGAACGACAACTTTGACTGGGTGATTGCCACGGAGGACGAGGCCATCGAGGGGACGCGCTCCGGCGACTATTACGCGGCCATCGTCATCCCCGAGGAGTTCTCGAAGGATATGCTGACCTTCTTCGACGGCGAGGTGTCTAGCGCCCCCATGACCTACTACGTCAACGAGAAGAAGAACGGCATTAGCCCCAAGCTCGCTGGCCAGGGCGCTGAGGCCGTCAGCGCGCAGGTGAACCAGACCTTCGCACAGACTCTCGCCGAGGTTGCGCTGGATACGGCCTCATTGATGGGGGACGCACTGTCCTCGACGACCGCAACGGGGGCCGTCACCAAGCTCGATAACCGCGTGCAGTTGGTGGCTATGCGCCTGCGGACCGCCGCCGACAGCGCGGATGCGTACGCTGCGTTGGCCAGCTCTTCGCTGACTCTCATCGATTCGACGACCACACTCGTGTCCGGCGTGGGGGCCGCGAAATCCTCCGCGCAGTCAGCTGTCGGCAGCGCCGACTCCGGGGTAACCGGTCTGACCGCTGCAGCCACGGGAGCGATTGCCTCTGTCTCGAGCGCCATCGACTCATCCAAGACAGAGCTGGACACGCTGTCCACCTCCGTGGAGAACGTGTATTCCACGGCGTCAACCAGTACAGCCGATGCCTCCGCGTCGCTGCGGTCGCAGGCGGGAGTCTTGGACTCGCACGCGACCACGTACGAAGACATCAAAAAGACGCTCAAAGACATGCCAGGTTCTCCCGTATCCCAGTCCTCCCTGGATACGCTGCAAAGCACAGCCGACCGGCTGCGCACCCTGGCGACCAACCTGCGCGACGCGGCGACCGACCTCGACACGAAGACCTCGAACGCGCAAACCAATCACGACAACATCACCGCGCTGATTGCCGACGCGCACCAGGCCGTCGACGACCTGTCCGCAGACTACGACAACGATCTGAAGCCGAAACTCGACTCACTGGCATCGACCCTGTCGTCGGCCCAGAGTTCTCTGTCGTCTGCGCGCTCCAGCTTGTCCTCCTCGACGTCCACTGCCTCGGACGGCAGCGACAGTGCGCGCGAGAAGCTCACGAGCTTGCGTGACAGTTTGACCTCTGCGGCAACGGATATGCGAGATTCTGCCGGCAAGATGGACTCGCTGCACAACTCCATCAAGGAAGCGCAGGACAGCGGCGATCTGACGACCCTGAAGGACGTCATCGGGAACAATCCCGAGGCGTTGGCCGCGGCCATCGCCGCCCCCGTCGGCGTCGATACGATCCCCGTCTATCCGGTGGCGAACTTCGGCTCTCAGATGGCACCCATGTATACGATCCTGGCTCTGTGGGTCGGCTCCGTTCTCATGGTTGTGTCCATCCGCTCCGACGTGACTGACGAGAATGTTGCTGATGGCCTGGCCGAGGATGATCCGCTGCGCGCGACGTTGACCGCTTCGCCGATCCGCCTGTCTGCCGGGTACCTGGGGCGCTACCTGATTTTCGGGACGGTGGCGCTCGCCCAGGCGACTCTGCTGGGGCTGGGTGACCTGTATTTCCTGAAGGTTCAACACAACCACCCCCTGGAGTTCATGGGCACCCTGTGGCTGACGGCTGTGGTGTTCTCGTTCTTGCTGTACACGCTGATCGCGACGTTCGGGAATGCGGGCAAGGCCCTGGGTGTGCTCTTGCTGATCCTACAGATCTCGGGAGCCGGAGGAGCGTTCCCGCTGGCAATTTTGCCGCCCTTCTTCTCGTCTGTGTCCCCGTTCCTGCCGGCCACCCACGCGATCACGGCGCTTCGTGCGTCGATCGCCGGATACTCGGGGCACGAGTATGCGGACGCCATGTGGTTCCTCGCTTCCTTCATCTTGTTCGCCGCGTTCCTGGGGCTGGCTTTGCGCCCATTACTGGTGCGCGGCAATCGGCGGATGGTGGCCAAGCTGGAGTCCACGAAGCTCCTGTAGGACAGCGGTGCTCGTAGGGACGAGGCCTGCGCGTGTTCGCGGGGGCCTCTTTCCTCGTGCGATGGGTTTTCTGTCTTGACGGCGTACGTGGGACGGTTGTATGCTGATGTGTCCGACGGTCTGCGGTAACGCTGGGCGTCGGGGAGTTGAAAACTCAAGAGGGGATGATCGGTTTCGACAGTGGTCGTCGATCGAAGTGAAGCGAGCCGAGAATGTACGCTCAACTCGTAAACGATGCGTGCAAACCAATAGGTGCCGAACAGAATCGCACCGACTACGTTCTCGCTGCCTGATATCGCAGCCTGAACCTTTAGTCCGTCAGCCCGGGAGTTGCTTCCGGCCCGGTGTCTGGCGTCGTCTAGGGAGCCACTGGGAGTCGCCCATGTTGGTGGGGCGCCTCCGACACTCAATCAACTGAGCCCATCCGGCGGTGAGTCTACGCAATGCCGGGGGCCGAGAAATAAAACCGTAGACTGCGCTCGGAGAAGAATTCGGGGCCGACTATTGGACGGGGGTTCGATTCCCCCCATCTCCACCATCCCACCCCGGGCTTCCGCTGGAAGCCCGGGGTTTGTTTGCGTTTTGTGCGCTCCGCTTTGGCGTGAAGTGAGCCTAGGCGCCTGAGAGCCCTTCGCGCAGTTCTGCTAGTTCTTCGTCGAAGAATCCCGCCGCTTCTTCGTTGATCGCTGCGAGCCGCTCAATCCAGGCGACCGTGACCGCGCCGTATGCGACGAGCGACGAGACTGCGCCGTCAACGTCGGGGCCGTCGCACTCGAGCATCATGCGCAGGTATTCAACTTCCTCGAGCGCGTTGCGCTGCTCGAGATCTTCGATGGCGTCTTCAACAAACGCCGTCACTGTGTCGTGGTCCATGCGTCGACACTAGCTGGTGTGCTGTTGTGCCGCCTGGTGGCGCACGCGCGTCTTGCGCGAAACACTTGATACTCTCGTGTGTGGAGCGAGGATTCCCCCTGGGCTAGTTGTGAAATAATCAACCGTCAGAAGGCCCGGAAGCGGGCCTCGCTCCCTCTTTGTCGTGACGAGGCGTCTCCAGGTGATAGGACGCTAGGGTTACAGGCCAAAAACGTGTTGGTTGTGTTGTGACTTTTTGGCTTGCTCGTGCGGGAAAGTCGGTTTTTTCATTGGTTGGGACCAACTGTGAGGATGGACAAAACGTGTTGGTTTTGTAGCGACTTTTCGGCTTGCTGGTGCGGGAAAATCCACATTGAAGGTGGTTGTTTCATCGTGGGGGTATGAATACCCCCAAATGCCCGGCGTGCGGGCCAGTGATGACCAGGTATGGGCACTCAGCGTCAGGGGCGCAGCGATGGCGCTGCTCCCTGTGCAATATCAGCCAGGTTAGCCGCATTAATTCCACGGCCAAGCATCTTGATGTGATGTGTCCCGGGTATTGGGGCAGTACGGCCGCACAGGTGGCGGTATTAACCCCTTGATGCGCAGCTAAACCCTACGAGTGGAGTATGGGCACCCCCGCCTACCCCACCACCTATCGGGTTAACGTGCGCATCGTGGGGCCCAGGGGGCCACCTGTCGGGTTAGTAGCGACAGTCGCTGTGTTTGTGCGGGTGCCCGTGTAGACAATCCGTGCCGACTAAGCGTGAGGCGAGAGTGGCTGGCGCCGTGGGAGCCTTGGCGCGTCAATGTGGAGGAGAGTCGAAGTGAGCCTCGTAGCGTGCACTCGTGGATAGGTAACGATGTCATGGATAGGTTATGACGACGCGGATAGCTTAGTAACCTATCCGCAAGCTCCTAACCTATCCGCAAGCGCCTAACCTATCCGTGAACGCCTCCTCCTGGTAGTTCTCGCAGGGGGACACCTACTGTCCTGACGCGCGCTCAACACGCATCTTTGTCCCACCAACCGATGCTGGTGTCAAAGAGGTAAATGCGTGTTTTATGGCGGCGCGTAGGTGTAAAATTAATGTCATGAGGTGGATGACAAAATCAACGTGGATGCGCATCCTCGTGCTGGCGTGTGGGTACATGGCTGCATCGGGGATCTGGTTCGGCGTCAACCAGCTCGCCGATATAGACGATGGCAGCAAAGCCCTCGCGTTCACGATCCTTTTCATTGCGCTGCCGCTCATCGCGATCATCGTTGCCGCGTGGGATGGCGTGAAGGAGGGCTTCAGTCTCCTCTGGTTCGTCGCTCCCTTTGTGTGCTTCCTGGTGCCGATGTTCCTGTTTTTCAACGTCAGTGCGCTCTACCTCGGCGGCTTCTACGCAGTGTTCGGCATCATCGCGAATGCCTTGGGAGCGTTTGTTCGACGTTCCAGTGCGCGCTAACGTGCGATTGTTCGACTCACCCAGCCCAGGCCTCGTCGGGAGTTGTCGTGGATGGGGGTCCGAGCCGGGGGAGGGGCCCTGTGGACGGTTGATGTGTGGGTCTTGGTGACCTGTTGTCGCTGAGATGTGTGTGAACGCGCCTTTGGATACCCCCGGGGGTATTATTGGAGTCTGTCGAAGAAAACCCGTCCTTGAGCCAGAAAGTGAGCCGAACATGCGAGTAGTAGTCGTCGGAGGAGTCGCGGGTGGCATGAGCGCGGCGGCACGCCTGCGCAGGCGCGACGAGGGCGCCGAGATCATCGTGCTGGAGCGCAGCAAGTACGTGTCCTTCGCGAACTGCGGGCTCCCGTACTACGTCGGCGGCGAGATCGAAGACCCCGCCAAGCTCCTCCTCCACACCCCGCAAAGCCTCAAGGCCGCACTCAACGTGGACGTGCGCATCAACTCCGAGGTCACGGCGATTGACCCGGGCGCCCGCAGCGTCCAGGTCGTCAACACAGAGACGGGCGAGGCTTACACGCTCACCTACGACCACCTGATCCTTTCCCCCGGAGGGCTCGCCGCCCGCCCGCCCATCGACGGCCTCGACTCCCCGCGCGTACACACCCTGCGTACGGTCGACGACGCCCTCGCCCTGCGCGAGGCCTCGGGAACGCGAGCCGTCGTCCTCGGCGCCGGCTTCATCGGCATCGAGGCCACCGAAGCGCTCGCGCAGCGAGGCTTCGAAACCCACCTCGTCGAGTACGCCGAGCACGTCCTGCCGCCCCTCGAAGTCGAGATGGCCACGCTGGTCACGCAGGAGCTGCGCGGCCTCGGCGTGTGCGTCCATGCAGGAGTTGCCGCTCAGTCCATCACCCACGGCGACGACCACGACTCCGTGACGCTTTCCGGCGGCACTGTCCTGATCGCCGACGTCATTGTGCTGTCGACCGGCGTGCGCCCCGACACCGCCTTCGCCGAGGCCGCGGGCATCGAGACCAGCCGAGGCTACATCCTCGTCGACGAGCACGGGCGTACTAGCGCCGATGACGTCTACGCGATCGGCGACGGCACGATGGGTCGCGACCACGACCGCCCCGTCGCCCTGGCCGGACCCGCGAACCGCGGGGGACGCCTCGTCGCCGACGCGATCGCTGACGCGCAGCACGGCGAGGCCGCCGCGCGCCCCATCCCGCGCCCCCAGGGCACCGCGATCGTTCGGGTCGGGAGCCTCACCGCCGCCATGACCGGCGCTAACCGCCAGGCCCTCGATGCCTCGGGCGCGGAGTACTTCACGGTGCACACGCACGCCAACCAGCACGCGGGCTATTTCCCCGGCGCCAAGCCCGTGCACATCCTCATGCACGTGGGCACCGGCGGGCAGATTCTCGGCGCGCAGGCCGTGGGCGCCGACGGCGTGGACCGCCGCATCGACGTCATCGCCACCGCCATGCGGGCCGGCCTGAGCGCGACGGATCTCATCGACCTGGACCTCGCCTACGCCCCGCCTTACGGCCAGGCCAAGGACCCCGTCAACCAGACCGGCATGGTCGCCCACAACGTGGTGACCGGCGAGCTCGCCCTCACCGGCCCGGACGCCCTCACCGAAGACATGCCGGTCCTCGATGTGCGCACGCCTGGCGAGTACGCTGCCGGGCACATGCCCAACTCCCTCAACATTCCCCACACCCAGCTGCGCGACCGCCTCGACGAGGTCCGCTCCTGGGTCGATGAGAAGGTCGGCGACCAGCCCTTCGTCGTCATGTGCGCCGCGGGCGTGCGCTCCTGGATCGGCTACCGCATCGTGCGCCACGCGGGCTTCAACGTCACCATGCTGTCGGGCGGTATCCAGACGCTGCGCGCGTGGTTCGGCGATCGGGCCGAGGCCGTCCTCGTCACGGGGGAGGGGTGCGCATGACGACGCGCAAACAGGTCGTGAACCGGCTCAAGCGTGCGCGCGGGCAGCTCGACAGCCTTATCGACCACATCGAGAGCGGAGATACAAATTGCCGTGACGTGCTCACCCAATTCGCTGCCGTCAACTCGGCGATGAGGCGCGCCAGCTACCTTGCCGTCGCGACCATCATGTCCCAGTGTGCGATTGAGGATGCGGGAGCCGAAAACGCTCCTGCGTCGGAGTGCGAAGCGGTAGAATCTCTCGTCAAAACCGGGAGCATCACGCTCGAAGAACTCGAGCAACTGTTCCTCAGATTGGCCTAATGCGACGGCGCAGCCAGACTGCGGGCACAACGTCACAACACCATGGCGCGGATCCGCCCAAGGATCCGCGGCGCAACAACGGAAGGAAACAACCATGTGTCGACCCACCACCTGCGAGGTATGCGGAAAGACCACCTGGAAGGGCTGCGGCAAGCACATCGACTCGGTGAAGGAACAGGTTCCCCCGGATCAGTGGTGTGACAAGAACCATACCGACGAGGAGTATGCCGCCGCCCGCAAGAAGAGCGGCTTCTTCGGTAGCTTCTGCAAGTAGCCCACACCCCACTGCCGGCGTTGCGAGCACCGCGACGCCGGGTCGTTCACGCCCTTGTCGAGGCCCGCACAGCTGACGTGTCAAAGAGCTGTTTTCTTCATGTGAGGCGGCTATCATTGAGTCATGAGGTGGACGACACAATCAACGTGGATTCGTATCGCAGTGCTGTTTGGCATCTACCTGCTGGTGCTGGCGGCGTGGTTTAGTCTCTCGAGCGTCTCGGACTCGATGGAGATCGTGAAGAGCCTCGTGTTCCTGATCCTGCTCGTGATCCTGCCGATCCTGGCAATGGGGTTTGGAGCCTGGGACGGTGTGAAGGAGGGCTTTAGCCTCCTGTGGCTGCTCGCACCTTTTGTGTGCTTTCTGGCGCCGATGTACCTGTTCCTCAACGACAGTGCCCTCATCTACGGGGTGGGCTACAGCTTGCTCGGTTTCGGGGCCCACGGCCTCGGTGTGCTGGTCTATCGCAAACGTACGAGAGAAGAATAATAGAGTCTGATATCAGGCAGGCTTTGCAGTGGAACAACGTGATGTGTTCATGAAGGATAGTTTTGTAAGACGAGTGCGCGAGGTTGCACAGTCTGAATAAGTATGAAAGCATTTGTGGTCAGGGGAAAGTGAGAATTCTTGAGAGTATAAACCTCTTTGCTTTCCTTAATTATTGGGATGTCGTATTGAGTGAGAAGGGGTCTCGTCATGGTTCGTAGGCCGGTGTTTGTGCCTGACTCTGGCAAGCCGTATGTTTCGGAGTTGTCTCTGGATTGTGAGCAGTTTTCTGGATCTTCTATTCAGCAGAAGCAGCGTTCGATTGCGAGTTTGCATGCGTCGTATGTGGCTCAGTTTCCTTCGTCTCGCGTTCTGGAGGTGTCGTCCAAGAGTGAAAGAGACCTTGGCGTTCAGTTAAGCGCGTTCAATTTGATGATTGAGCATCCAGGACGTGGAAGTTACAGTGTTGAATGTGCTTTCCAGGCTTCAAAAGTGTTTTCGCATGGTGGCCCGTTTGTTGATCTTTTCGACGCCTCGAGTCGTGCGGCAAAAACAGATCGGCGGTTGAGGGCAAGCGGAAAGCTCGTTGGTTTCAAGTATTTTGCACATGAATTCCCGTTAAAGCCGAAGACTTATTTCTACGACTGGTTGTACGCCTCGGCTCTCTGTCGTGATGACAAGCTCGTTGAGCAGGTCATGATGTTCGATGCATTCACTGATATCGAGCATAATCCGGAGCGGGCGATCAACTGTCAGGCAAGGACTGTGGCCAAAGTGGTGGGTCTTGCCCGGGCGGGGCTTCTGGAGGATGCTATGCAGTCGCCTCGAGCGTTTCTGGAACGTGGGTATCATTAGGTTTTCGTTGATCTGTCACCTTGTTTGACAGTGGAGGAATAATATGATCTGGGATCGAGTTGCGCCGCTCTACGACCTCGCCGTCAACACGCTCAACAGGAGGGTGTACGACGGGACGGGCACTGCCGTTGCCCGGTTGATTCGCCCCGGTGACACCGTGCTCGAATGTGCGTGCGGCACGGGCGCGATTAGCGCCGCCATCGCCCCGGCATGCGCGCGCGTGGTTGCGACCGACTATTCCGAGGGGATGCTCAAGCAGGCACGCAAGAAGCTCGCACGGTTCCCGCACGTGGTCGTCGAGCAGGCGGATATCACCGACTTGCACTACGCGGACGACTCGTTCGACGCCGTCGTGGCGGGCAACGTCATCCACTTGCTGCCTGAACCGGGCGACGCGCTCAAGGAGCTCAAGCGGGTCGTGCGCCCGGGCGGCACGATCATTGTTCCTACCTACGTGATTCCCAAGAAGCGCGCGCACACCATGTTCCTGAGGCTGATCTCCCGATTCGGCGTGCACTTCCAGGAGCACTTCGACCCGGCATCCTACCGGGCGTTCTTTGAACGCATGGGTTACGCGGGTGTCACCTATCGGGTTGTGCGCGGTCGGATCCCCTGCATGATCGCGATGATTCAGTGCCACTGAAGAGCCTCCGCTTTGCGCAGACGGGGATGCTCGCGCGCGGACGCGGCCTGGGCGAAGTCCGTCGCCATGCGTTGGTTTGCGGGCCGGAGTAACTGTTGTCTGAGTCATAGACGATCGTGTTGTGTCTGCCCCATCGACATGTCTTTTTAGTGCATAATATTCCCAAAGGTTTATCGGAGGCTGAGATGAGCGACACGAACATGATCGAGACTATGCAAAGCGCTGCCGAGCAGCTCTCCCCTGTGCTTTGGAATGCGCACTGGGAAGCTCTCCAAGATGCCGAGCGACGTATGCACGGGCTTGCCCACGAAAAGTATCCGATGCTGCGTCCACTCGTCGCACGCGCGTGCTTGCGTGAGGTCCTCACGGCTGGGGGTGAGCTTCCGAATGGGTGGCGGGTAGCCGGTTCGCCGCAACGCATGGGACAGCTGCTGGTGGAATCGGATGGAGTCTGCGCGCGCTTTTTGAAAGAGTCTTCAACTGTCTTTCCTGGCGGGGTTCCGGCTGCCGGTCGGAATGGGGCGCGTCAGGCCTTCTGGCAGCCGTCCCTTCTTGAGGTTGAAGACGAGGGTGCTCCCGCGTTGAATCTTCTGCTCCTCTGGGACTATGTGGACCCGGGCAGGGTTGAGGAGGGCTTCACATTGCGTCTCGTTCATCCGAAAGGGAAGGGTGCGTTCGGCAGTCAAACACCGATTGATGCAAGTATTCCGCTGAGTGATGACATTGGGGTCTTGAAGGCGCTGCGATTCGTCGATAATCAAGAAAATCCGTTGGAGGACTTCTTTGCTCAGATCGACGCGGAGGAGGCTATAGCTGATGGGTTCGGTGAATAGGTGTTATGGGAGGCGTCTGTCGGCCCTTCTGGATTTGGAAGGGATGACACAGGGAGAACTGGCTTCTCGTTTGGGTATGACGCAGGGAGCCGTCTCGAAAATTGTGTACGGTGTTTCTCCATTTTCCGAGGAGCTGGTGACGAGACTAGCTCTGGAGTTCGATGTTCCGCCTTCGTTTTTTGCTCGTGCTCCGCGTGTGTCGGATGCGGCTGCCGCAACGTTCCGAAAGAAGTCTTCAACGCGGGCGCGTGAGGAACGCCGAATCGGTGTACTCGTGCAGCTTGCGGGTGATCTGTGGCGCGTGACGTCTCTTGAGTCGGGGTATCGCACATTCGTTCCTCCTCAGATGAGCGGGTTGGATGCTGAGGATGCGGCTGCGGCGATCCGGGAAGTCGCTGGCTTGCGTGCGGACGCGCCGGTCGGTTCCATGACAAGGCTGGTGGAGCGTATGGGCGTTGCAGTCGTGGCCAACTTGGATCCTGAGCGTTCTTATGGGACGGACATGGCTGGGGTGTCTCACCCGTCCGCTAGTGAGGACAGGCCTCTGGTTGGCACTTTGGCTCCCAAACGTGGAGATGTGCAGCGTCTGACTATTGCGCACGAGTTGGCTCACCTGCTCTTTGATCACGATATGGCTAGGGCACCCCGTGCGAGGTCGCCTCAGGAACTGAAGGCATTTGATTTTGCTGGTGCGCTTCTTTTGCCCGAAACTCCTCTTCGTGAGCTTGTTCATGAGCGTTCTATGCTGACTGACTTATTGCGAATTAAGGCACGTTTTGGAGTGTCCTTAATGGCGATCATTAAGCGTGCCAGTAGGCTCCATCTAATCTCTGACATGCGGGCAAAGAGTCTGTATGGGCAGATTAATGCTCGCGGTTGGAGGTTCGATGAGCCTGTCGAGGTCCCCATAGAGACTCCCGCTCTGTTTTTGCAGGCTGCTGAGCGCGTTTGGCCGGGTTTGCCGGTGCGGAGGATCGCAGAGGAAACGGGTGTTCCTTCTTGCTTCATCATGCCCTGGATTGGCGTCAGTCACATGTCCGGCGCGAGGGAAGAAAGGCAGGAAGGGGCGCAGGTGATCAATCTTGCGGCGCGCCGCGCAGTAATGGCGTCTACCGGGGGAATGTAACCCTGTGGGTGCAGGCCGCTAGCGCGTGGCCGTGTGTATGTCTTGGGCTCGTGACTGAGGTTTCCGTGAGTTTGCGGTTGCTGAGTTGCCCCTGGGATTAGGCTGTGGTTTCTCGGCCGCCCACGGCGACGTTCCGCAGCATCGCCCCGTAGGCGCGCGAGTCACGGCTCATGCGCTCGCAATGGCCCCACCCCGGCCACACGACCAACTCCGCGTCGGGATAGAGGCGCGGAACCGTGCGCCGTGCCAGTCGCAGGTCCGAGTCTTTCTGCCCGTACGCGAACGTGCAGCGGCGCTGAACGTCGGGGGACAGGTGCGGCAGTGTGACCCGCGAGCAGTCGCGCACGATCGCCCGAATGCTCTCCTCGCTCATCGCAGCAAGGCTCTCGGCCATGGGGCGGGCGACCTCTTCGCCGAAAAGTCGCGCGAGCTTGCGAACTCCTGCCTCCGGGTCATGCATGGCCTTGCGGTGCTTTGCGACCATGATGTGGCTCAGGATTGCGCCGCCCGTCCTCGAGATCGGCCCTCCCGAGTAGAAGCTCACTCCTTCGATGAAGAGGCGGTCGAACGACAGGTTGGGGAAGCGCAGTAGCTCGAAGAACACGACGCCGCCGAGCGACGCCCCGAATCCCAGAGCCAGACGGCGGATCCCGTGGTCTACCAGCCAGGAGTGGATCGCCGCCGCCTCGGCCGCCGCCGACACGTAGGGGGCCGAGGCCTCGTCCCCGTGGGCGGACAGGTCCGGTATGAGGAAACGCAGCCCCGCGCCCATGTGGTCGGCGACTGCGGCCTTCATGCGCGAGGCAGACGACAGCATCGGGTGAATAAGGAGGACGGTGGGGGAGTCGTCGGCGCTGGAGCCGTAGACGTGCATGTTCATGGCGTTGCCCTCGTGCGGTGTCCTTGTGGTGGGAACGGACCTACTCGTAGTTTCGAGGGTCTAGCGAACCCATGAAATGATCTCGGTTCATGGAGGTCGTCCAGAGCCGCGCTTCGGTTTTTATACTTCCAAACGTTCGCCTGTCGGAGGGGTCGTACCACTTTGCCGCTTCAATCTTTGCGGCCTGTAGTTTGTGTGCTTCATCAAGGGCAGGGGCGAGGTTGGTATCCCGCGAGGCGAGGGTAACGACGTCGTAGCTGCCTGATCGGGCGAGCCTAACGAGTGCGAGGGCGCACATAACGTCAATGCCCTTTTCTCTGCGAGATGATCGGATCGGAATCTTATTTCCCTCCATCCATTCCCAGTTGTACTTGAGTGGGCGCAGAGTTACCGAGACGGCATTGTGATGTCCGTACTCCCATTGTGATTGTTGCTCAAGGTTGCGGCGGTAACCGTCAGGGTCGTCGTCGGGGATTGGGATGCCGCGGAAGACTTCGACTCGTGACACTTCAACCTCATGTTGGCCATCCTTGTTACGTGCCTTCGCAAGTTGCTTCGCGAACCGAAACGGGTCGATCAGGCTCTCCTCGATAGGGCGGCCGGGCAGAAAGAGTTGGGCGGCTGTGAGGTGAACGTTCTGATAGTCGATGACGACGGCCATACGCACAGTCATTGTGACGCCTCCGGATAGAGTAAACCCCGCCAATCCCTGGGGATGACGGGGAGCTATGGCAGGAAGCATAGCAGCTGTGCATGCCGTTATGCAAGACAATGTGCCGTGTATCTGTTGAAGGGTAGCGCGTGGATGCCCGCAAGGTAGCTCCCGAGAAACTCAAGACGATCATCCGGCACCCGATCAAACTCGCAGGCGACGCCTAACAGTCCGAATTGCAGCGGCCCGGTCCGCACCGAGCTGCCAGGTGGTCCCTGCCCGCGCGGGCGCGGACCTACTAGCCTTCGTGCGGGAATGCGGGTAATGTTGGTCTGTTCACAACCTAACCAAAGGAGAACATGATGCTTGTGGTGACGACCCCGACCGTTGAGGGTACGCCGATTAAGCGCTACATCGGCATGGTATCCGGCGAGACGTTCGCCGGTGTCAATGTCTTCAAGGACTTTGGCGCCAGCCTGTCCAATATGTTCGGCGGCCGCGCCTCCCAGTACGAGGAGGAGATCGGCAACGCCGCCGCAACGGCCGTCAACGAGATGTGCGCACGCGCGCAGGCGATGGGTGCCAACGCGGTCGTCGGCGTGAAGGTTGACTACTTCACGGCCGGCAGCGACAACGGTATGCTCGCCGCAATTGCGACGGGAACCGCCGTCATTCTCTGAGTGCATCGGGCCGTCAAGGCGCGACCATACACACACCCGCCGGGGGGCGTGGGCACTGATGTCCGAGGCCTCCTGGCGGGTTTGTGTCTGCGCGTGCCCGCGCTCGGGTTGGCGAAGGCTTCACGTGTGGGACCAGCCAAAATAATACAAAACTATTGCAACTAAGGCGAGACTAAAATAGAGCAGTCTACCCTATTAAGCATCGAGGGTAAAGCCCTTGACGGATGCCGAGAATAAAGGCGGAAGAGGTTAGTTTTGAGAGGCTCCCCGCTCTAGTCTTGACACTGGGTGTGTCACCGTGACGCGACGCGCCCCACGCCCAGTTGTCAACTAAGTGAGCCACGGATGTCCCATCGATCAATCACGGCGCTGGCGCTGGTAGTAACCGGCGCCCTCGCAGCGACCACAGTCAGTATTCCGGCAGCCTTCGCTGCCGATGATGAGAACCAGACGCAATCCGGCGCCGCCGCGCAGAGTCCGACGCAGGGGACCGAGGACACCCAGGCCTCGTCCTCCGACGCGCAATCGGCAGCCCCCACGCCCTCCGACAGCGCCGACGAGGCCGGGGAAGACAACGCGAGCACCACCCCCGAGCCTGCCGACGACACCCCGACCACGTTTATCGTCCAGATGGAGGGAACGAACGCGGGAGTGCCCTGGACGCAGCGCGCCTTCGGACATTCCTTCTCCACCAAGCACCAGACCGTCAAGGACCGCGTCGCGGCCTCGATCGAGGCTGAGTTCCCCGGCGCCTCCATCACGCACGTGCGTGACTACACCAACGCCTTCGATGGCTTCGCGATTGAGGCACCCGCCGCCGCGCTCGAGGCCATCAAGGGCACCGAGGGCGTCAAGACCGCCTTCATCGAACGCCACCACAAGCCGATGGTCGTCGACGGCGACACTGGCGTGGCCGGCGTGGACGCCGTGAACCCCGAGCTGAAGAACGGGTCCTCCCTTGAGATGACCCGCGCGAACCAGACCCCGCAAAAGGGCGACAACCAGGTCATCGAGGTCATCGACACGGGTATCGAGTCCACCCACCAGGCCTTCTCTGGGTCCATGGACGACGTATCTGTGCGCCTGTCGCAGCACGACGTCGAGGTCCTCGCCAGCCAGCTGAGCCACGGCAAGACCGGCGCCTACATCAACGCGAAGATCCCCTTCGTCTTCGACTACGCCGACAACGACGCCAACGTGCTGCCCACCTCCACCAAGGACCTGTCCCACGGCACGCACGTCGCCGCCATCGCGGCCGCCAACGCGCCCGACCTCCAGGGCACCGCGCCCAACGCCCAGATCATCGTGGCCAAGGTCGCCGCCGACAAGGACGGGGCAATCCCGGACAGCACCGTGCTGGCGGCCCTTGACGACGCGGTCGTCCTCAGGCCCGACTCGATTAATCTCTCGCTCGGTGACGATGCGGGCATGGGTAGCGAGGCGGGAACCGTCTACTCCGAGGTGTACAACAACCTCGCAGCAGCCGGCGTGACCGTCAACGCCGCCGCTGGCAACTCCTACTCGAGCGCCTTCTCGAACTACTCGGGTAAGGGCAAGCCCTATGCGACCGACCCCGACGCGGGCACGGTCTCCGAACCCGCGTCCTACGGCTCGACCCTGGCCATTGCCTCGGTCAACAACCAGGACGCCCTGCCCTACCTGACCTACGGTGACAAGAAGGTTGTCTACCGCAAGTCCCGCGGACTCAAGGACGCTTTCGTGCCCAGCCTGCTGGACATCACGGAGGGCACCTACACCGTTATCTACGGCGGAATCGGCGACGCGGCAGCCCTGGAGACGATGGTTGCGCAGCACCCCGGTGACCTGTCCAACGTCATCGTCCTGGAGGACCGCGGCGGATCGGACAGCGCGACCGGCGCGGACATGACGCACGAGGCCAAGGTCAGTGCGCTGACCAAGCTGAGCTCGACGCCCGCCGCCCTCATCATCGGCGACGCTGACGAGACGGACACCCCCTACGTGGCGACCATCGAGTCCACGCACACGCTGCCCACCGTGACCATCACGAGAAAGGAGAAGGACGCGCTGATCGAGGCCATCAACGCCGCCGACTCTCACTCCATCTCCATCTCCAACCCGCACGCGGGCCTTGAGCTGGCCTCGAACAACCCCACAATCTCCGACTTCACGTCGTGGGGCGTCACCCCGAACCTGACCCTCAAGCCCGAGGTCGCGGCCCCCGGCGGCAACATTGTGGCAGCGGTCCTGGGCAATGAATACCGATCGATGTCCGGTACGTCCATGGCGACCCCGCAGGTTGCGGGCATCACGACGCTCGTGCGCCAGCGCCTCAACGAAGACCCGGAGTTCGCCTCCCTGTCGGCCTACGAGAAGACGACGATCGTCACCAACTTCCTGATGGGCACCGCCCACCCGCTGCTGGACGTCGATCAGAACAACGGCACCTACTACTCCCCGCGTCGCGTCGGCGCAGGTCAGGTGGACGCGGTCGCGGCCACGACCTCGTACGTGTACCCGACCGTGGTGGGAGCTGCCAACCCTTCGCGCCCCAAGGCTGACCTGGGAGACGGTACGTCGGGCTGGAGCTTCCAGGTGGAGCTCACGAACATGTCGACCGAGGCCCACACCTACACGCTCGGCGGCCAGGCGCTGTCCGAGATCGTCGAGGGTGAGCTCTTCACCGAGCACTCCAAGAACTGGGCGGGGCAGGGCATCGACCTGACCTTCTCCTCCGAGTCCGTGACCGTGCCCGCCAAGTCGAGCGCCACCGTGACCGTCACCGTGACCCCGCGCTCGGCCTTCGCCTCGTACGCGAACGCGAACGCACCCAAGGGCACCTTCATCGACGGCGCCGTGACCTTCACGAGCACCGACGGAGCTCCCGACCTGACGGTTCCCTACATGGGCTTCTACGGTTCCTGGGGAGCGCCCGCAGTCTTCGACGGCAAGTGGTACGACGGCAAGACCAGCACCGCGCACGCCTGCTCCTCGACGCTCATGAACCCGGCGACGGATGTGCCCCTGGGCGCCCTCAACCCGCTGGACGGCCAGGACCCGATGTCCGTGCGCGCGGTCGATCCCGCCTACTTCATCATGTCGCGCTCCGCCGCCCAGGAAGCACCCAACAAGATGCTTCCGCGCACGTGCCTGCTGCGTAACACGCCGGAGCTGACCTACACGTACACGAACGAGGCCGGGGACACCGTGCGCTCCTACACCTTCGAGCGCGCGAAGAAATCCCTGTTCAGCTTCGCTGCGGGCGCCGTGCAGCCCGTGGAGAACCAGGAAGGCAACAACCCGGTCTTCGACGGCTTCGACAAGGACGGCAACGAGCTGCCCGACGGTCGTTACAAGCTGACGATTGAGGCCTCCTCGGTCGCGCCCTCCTCCACCAAGCAGGAGCTGACGTGGGAGTTCGCGCTGGACACCCAGGCGCCCACTATTTCGAACGTCGCCGTGACCGGTGAGGGCAACGCGCGCGTCGTCTCCTTCGACGTCACCGATAACTCGCCGCTGGCAGGCATCGCGTTCTCCGAGTCTCCCACGTCTCGCCACTACTACGACGAGAAGGAGGCTGTGGGCGCGAACCGAGCGGCCGACGGCACCTACTCCAAACACTACGAGATCAAGTGGGCGGACCTGGTCGACCGCGCGGATTCGTCCGACCCGGCGACCTCCTACCTGTACGCCTGGGACTGGGGCAAGAACCAGGCCCGCCAGCAGATCCGCTTCCAGACCATCCCGATGACCTCGCTGACGCTGACCCCGGCCGAGTCCACGGTTGTCGCCGGTGAGAAGGTCTCGCTGACCGCCTCCTACGAGCCGACGAACGCCAACGTGACCGACCTGGTGTGGTCCTCCTCGGACGAGGCCGTGGCGACCGTGAGCGCGACCGGCGAGGTGAGCGCTGTGGCCGCGGGCGACGCGACGATCACCGTGACCGACGCTTCCCAGCCGACTCTGTCGGCCTCCGCGACGGTCCACGTGCGTGAAATCTCCGAGGACGCGGGCATCGAACTCGCGCAGACCTCCGTCGCCGTGAAGGTGGGGGAGGAGTCCGCCCTCAAGGCGTACCTGGCTCCCTCGCTGGCTGGCCGTGAGGTCACCTGGAGCGTCGAACCCGCCGATCTGGCGACCGTCGTGGCCGGAACCGAGTCGACGACGGCGACCCTGACGGGCGGCGATCACGCGGGTGTCGGCACGCTGAGCGCGACCGTCACGAACGAGGCCGGCACGGCTAAGACCGCGCAGATCCCCGTGACTGTGCGTTCCGCCGACGCCGACGACTTCGTGATCGACGACAGCGGCGTGCTGACTGCCTACAAGGGCAGCGCGACCGACGTCGTCATCCCCGAGGGCGTCACCGACATCGGCGAGCGCGCATTCGCCAGCTCGACCGTGGAGAACGTGACGATCCCCGCCGGTGTGCGCACCATCGGCAACGAGGCGTTCATATACTCCTCGCTCAAGAAGATCACCTTCCAGGACGACAAGGCTGCCCCCTCGCAGCTGACGTCGATCGGTGATCGTGCCTTCGCGCACACCTCCCTGGAGGTGCTGGCCCTGCCGCGTTCCGTCGCGACGATTGGCGCCGAGTTCATCGACTACGTCAGGACTCTGACGACGCTGTCCTTCGGCCCGAAGGTCTCCGGCGAATCGGTGACCTCTGGATACGCGGAGACCCGCGCGCTGACCAGCGTCGAGGTCGATGCGGACAACCCGTTCTACGACAGCGTGGATGGCGTCCTGTACTCCAAGGACCACTCGCGCCTGATCCTGTACCCGACGGCGAAGAACTCCGGCGGAACGTACACGGTGATGGATGGGACCACTGAGATCGCGAACCGGGCGTTCACGGAGTCCGGCCTGGTGACCGTGACCCTGCCCGCGTCTCTGCGCTCGATCGGCGACGAGGCCTTCCGCCTCTCCTCGCTGACCTCGCTCACCCTGCCCGAGGGCTTCGAGACGATCGGAACCTGCGCGTTCTGCAACGCGAGCAAGCTGGAAACCGTTGACCTGGGCGGCACTGTCACGATCAAGGGCAGCGCCTTTGAGTCCAGCGGCTCCAAGCTGAGCGTCAACTACCGCCCCGAGCTGGGCAGGCTGGTCTCCATCGGTGACTTCGCTTTCAGCCGTGCCGGCCAGTCCTCCGTGACGCTGCCGGATTCGGTGACCACTGTTGGTGAGCAGGCCTTCTCGGAGACGGGCACCCTGACCTCGTTCCACATCGGTGCGGGTGTGACTTCCTTCGGCGAGACCGCGCTGTACAACTCCAACAAGATCGCGTCGCTGACCGTTGCCGAGACCAACACGGTGTACTCGGCCGACAGCAACGTCCTGTACCGCAAGGCGGACGACGGCTTGCACCTGATTCTGTCCCCGGCCGCGAACTCGCTCACCGATTACACGGTGCGCGCGGGCACGGTCGAGATCGGTGCCGCGGCGTTCCGCGCCAACAAGACGCTCACGCGCGTCGTCCTGCCCGCTGGCCTGAGGGTCATCGGCGACGAGGCCTTCGCCGAGTGCAAGGCCCTGACCGAGCTGGTCATCCCGGACTCGGTGGAGCGCTCGACCGGCGTCGTCAACAACTCCCTGGAGGTCGTCGAGTACGGCACGAAGGTGCGCTCGATCCGCATGGAGGGCAGCTGGGTTCCGATGCCTCGCCGCATCATCGTGCGCGGCGGCGTGGACGGCTCCTTCGTCTACGACGGTCGCCCGACGAACGGTCGTCGCCAGAGCGCCTTCTTCGGCGAGGGCATGACCTCCGTGTCCTTCGGCGTTGACGTGCCGCGCGTCCTCGTGCTGCCGTCCACGCTGACCCGCCTCGACCTCGAGCCCGAGCTGAGCGACGAGAAGAAGGCGGACACGCAGGTCTACGTCGTCGCCCCCGAGGGTTCTGCGGCGTGGAACGTCGCCAAGGCCGCGCTTGAGGCCGCGGGTATTGACGTCGCGCAGCTGCACAGCATCACGCTCCCGGCGGTGGCCTTGTCGGGTACCGGCATTGCCGAGGCCGGGGCTGGGTATACGCTGACGGGTCCGGCTGGCACGCCCGTGGATGTGACCGCGTCCGTGACGGGTGGCATCGCTGGTACGTCGCAGGTTCGCGCCGTGCAGGTCGGTGCGGATGGCACCGAGACGCTGGTCCGTGACTGGACCGCGATGACGGATAACGGGGACCGCGCGCCCGTGGCCTCCGCGACCTTCCCGTGGACGCCGACCGGCACCGACGTTGCTCTGCGCGTCGAGGTGCGCGACGCCTCGTACGTGACGAATAGGGTGCGTCTGGCGATGCCGGGTGCCCCCGAACCGACGCCGGACCCGGCCCCCAATCCGGACCCCGCACCGAACCCGGACCCCGCGCCGAACCCGGACCCCGCGCCGAACCCGGACCCGGCACCCAACCCGGACCCCGCGCCGAACCCGGACCCGGCACCCAACCCGGACCCGGCGCCCAACCCGGACCCGGCTCCCAACCCGGACCCGGCACCCAACCCGGACCCGGCACCGGCGGAGGGCGCGTGGATGAGTGACGCGCGCGGTTGGTGGTATCGCCAGGCCGATGGGTCCTTCCCGAAGGACACCGCGCTCGTGATTGGCGGATCCGTCTATCGTTTCGACGAGTCCGGTTACATGCGCACCGGCTGGGTCAAGGACCAGGGATCGTGGTTCTACCACCAGGCATCGGGCGCCCAGGCGGTCGGCTGGGTGAAACAAGGCGCGTCGTGGTTCTACCTGGATGAGGCAACCGGCGCGATGGCTACCGGCTGGCTGCACCTCGGCTCTTCCTGGTTCTACATGAGCCCCGAAGGTGTCATGACGACCGGTTGGGTCAGGGTCGGCGGATCGTGGTTCTTCCTCAACCCCGACAGTGGCGCGATGGCCACGGGGTGGATGATGATCCGCGGCACTTGGTACTACCTGAGCCCGGCCGACGGTGCGATGGTCACCGGCTGGCTGCAGATCGGCGACTCCTGGTACTACCTGCAGCCTTCGGGCGCGATGGCTACCGGCTGGGTCTGGATCGGATGGAAGTGGTACTACTTCTCTGATTCGGGCCAGTGGAGTTGAGCGCCTGATTCCATGTCGCTAGGTGCTTCCGGCACCTGGGCTCGCGCCCCGGACAAGAAGTCCGGGGCGCGAGCCCATAAAGTCACAGGGTTTTCTCAGGTTGCCTCGGGGCTCCCACAAGGTTGGCCTCCTAGAGTAGACGTCATTACAAGGGAATACGGCACGGGCCAACCGGGTCCGGGAGATGCCGACGAGAATCGTTGTGAGGAGTCATCTGGGAGAACGTGCACTGTGTTGATGGGATACGCCGGGGGCCGACCGCAGGGTCGGCCCCCGGCGTATCTGCGCCCGCGGTGAGGCATCCCGTTAGAGGTGACGATCGGATGCAAGTAAGAGTGGTCAGAGTCCGCATTGCTTGGGGTGGTCGCGCGTGGGTGTCGCGGCGCGGCGAGAGAGGTGTGAGCGCTTTGTTGTTGGTGGCGAATGGTACTGTGGGTGGGGTGCACACTTCGGTGATTGCCGCATCGTGAGAAGGAATGGCGTCACAAGCGGGTGACGTGAGTGTGCGGAGTAATGTGTGATGCGCGTTCGTGTCGCATGGTCCGAACCGCCGTTTACCGAATTGTCAACACAGGGAGCATAGTCATGTCTCATCGACACATGGCGGCGCTTGCAGTAGCGCTGACCGGGGTTGTTTCTTTCTCTACGGTCAGCGTTCCTGCAGCGTTCGCGGCCGACTCTGGGGCGGTGTCGCACTCCAGCGTTGTCGCGCCGGCCGCGCAGCCCAATCCGTCCGAAGATTTCGAGATCGACAAGAACGGTGTTCTCACCGCCTACACGGGAACCGCCAGGGAGGTCACGATCCCCGACGGTGTCACCGAGATCAGCACTGAGGCGTTCGATAACGCGCAGCTGACGAAGCTGTGGATCCCCGCGAGCGTACGTGTCATCGGCGATGACGCCTTCGTGAGCCAGGAGCTGAAGGAGCTCACCTTCCAGGATGACAAGGAGCATCCCTCCCAGCTCACCACGATTGGGGATCGTGCGTTCCAGTCAACGACTCTGACGACCTTGACTCTGCCGGGCTCCGTGGTGACGATCGGCTACAACGCGTTTGCGGGGATGAGTGGGCTCACGTCGATCCGCCTGGGAGCCAATGTTGGTGCGGACCAGCTGGTGGCGGCCTTTGTGGGAACAAGCGCGCTCACCTCCATCGAGGTCGATGCTGCCAACACAAACTACGCGAGCGTCGACGGTGTCTTGTATTCGAAGGATCATTCGCACCTGATTGCCTATCCGCAGGCAAAGAATAGGGGAGGGGCCTACGCAGTCGTTGGTGGGGTCACGCAGATCGATGACTACGCGTTCGCGGGTGCGACCATTGCGACGGTGACGCTGCCTTCCTCGGCGCGCACGATCGGTGACTACGCGTTTGAAAGCTCTCGGCTCACGTCTGTGACCCTGCCGGATTCGCTTGAGACGATCGGTTCCTGGGCGTTCTCGAACGCCTCGAGTCTCACTCGGGTGGACTTGGGTGGCACGACCACGGTGTCGGATAACGCCTTCCTGAATGATCGTGCGTTGACCGAGGTGAACATGCGTCCCGAGCTGGGAAGGCTCACGGCGGTCGGTGACGATGCGTTCGGCGGCTGCACGAAGCTGACCAGCTTGGTTGTTCCTGCGTCCGTCACCTCGTTCGAAGGCGTGTCGAATACCGGCGTGGACACGCTCGAGCTGGGGGATCGGGTCAGCAATCTGCGCATGGTCACGCGCGGCATCCGCAACGTTCGCCACATTGTCGTACGCGGCGGCGTGGACGGCGAGTTCTACTCCGAGGGCCGTGCCTCGAACGGCCGCCCGGAGAGCGCATTCTTCGGCGAGGGGATGACGACGTTCTCCTTCTGGAGCGAGACACCGCGCGTCATTGTGTTGCCTTCGACCGTGACCTCGCTGCAACTTGACGAAGAAGCCGACGCCGACACGAAGGCGAACACCACCATCTACGTTGCTGGGGCCAAGGGATCGCAGGCCTGGAAGACAGTCAAGGCAGCGATGGACAGTGCCGGATACAAAACGGCGAACCTGTTGGAATACTCCGCGCCCACGCTCGCTCTGTCGGGCACTGGCATCGCCGAGGCCGGGACGGGGTACGCGCTGAACGCTGACCTGGGTGCGCCGACGACGGTGACCGTCACCGCTACCGGCGGTACCCAGGACGTGCGCGAGGTGCGCTTCGTTCAGGTCGGGCCGGGCCATGCCGAAACCGTCCTCCAGGATTGGAGCGCCCTCGCGTCTCGCACGGCATCCTTCGTGTGGACCCCGACCAGTGCGACTGTGGGCCTGCGTGTCGACGTGCGCGACGCCTCCTATGCCCTGCATTCGACGAGGCTGAGTGTCGGATCTTCTCCGGCTCCCGAGCCGCAGACCGGTGGATGGAAACAGGACGCTCGCGGCTGGTGGTATGTCAACGCAGACGGCTCCTATCCGAAGGACCAGGCGCTGACGATTGGCGGAACCGTGTACCGATTCGATGCCTCCGGATACATGCGCACGGGCTGGGTGAAGGACGGCGGATCGTGGTACTACCACACCGGCTCGGGTGCTCAGGCGAGCGGTTGGGTAAAGGATGGTTCATCCTGGTACTACCTGGACCCGGCGACCGGACAGATGGTGACGGGTTGGGTGCAGGTGGGCTCGACCTGGTACTACCTCAATGGTGCCGGTGATATGGCGACCGGGTGGCTCAAGGACGGTGGCTCCTGGTACTACCTGGACCCGGCGACCGGACAGATGGTGACGGGTTGGGTGCAGGTGGGCTCGACCTGGTACTACCTGAATGGTGCCGGTGATATGGCGACCGGCTGGCTCAAGGATGGCGCCTCCTGGTACTACCTGGATCCCTCCAATGGGGCCATGGCAACCGGGTGGCTCCAGATCTCGGGAACGTGGTACCACTTCTCGACGAGTGGCCAGCTGATCGGCTAGCCCGACGACAGGCACGACGCCCTCAATCCCTGCGCCCCCGGAAGAAATTTCGGGGGCGCAGGTCTGTCTTCGCGCGTCAGTGCCGCCCAGCGCGGTGTTGGCTCCGGGCGATTGTGGGGGAGCGTGGGCTGGGAATGAGAGAAAGACGCGATTCCTCATGCGTGAGGTGACAATGCTAGACACTGCTTCACATGTCGTGAAAATGTAGGAAACACCTGTTTGATAGATGGTGCGATAGATTCGTGAAAACTGCTGTGGTCCTCCCTCGATAGGGTTACTCTTGTTCAGTGGAGCTGCACGTGTGTGCACGCCGATTTGTCACTCGTTAAGAAAGTGGGCACAGATGTTCCATCGAAGACTATCAGCGGTGGCGTTGGTTGCCGTCGGCGCTCTCGCCGTAACGGCTATGAGTGCGCCGTCCTCCGTCGCGGCGGACACGGAGCGCGCCGACGCCTCGTCGACGAACCGAGACTCGGGCGAACGCTCGGCCACGGTCATCGTCCAGCTTGAGGAGGGTGGCGGCGACCATGCCTCCCGCTACGCCGACGTCAAGAAGCGTATCGGTGAGGCTGTGGCGCAGGCGAGTCCCGGCGCGACCATTGAGGACGTACGCGACTATCACCACGTGTTCGAGGGCTTCGCAATCAAGGTGCCTGCCGATACGATGGCGGCCATCAAGGGCGTGCAGGGAGTCAAGGGGGCTTTCTTCGAGGGGCGTCACGAGCCGGTCACAGACCCCGACTTCTGGGACATGCGCGACCACTCCACCGACAGCTCCCCCGATCGTGGCACAGCCTCACGCATGACGGGCGCCGCGGCGGCCTCCCAGAGGGGTCAGGGGCAGGTCATCGAGGTCATCGACGTCGGAGTCGACACCTCGCACGAGGCTTTCGCCGGCTCCCTGGATGCTGCTTCGGCGCGCCTCACGCGCCAGGCCATGACGTCACTTGCCCCCAGCCTCGGCGCAGGCAAGGACGGCGCGTGGGTTAGTGACAAGATCCCCTTCGCGTACGACTACGGGGACGGGGATACGGACGCGACGACAGGTAACGAGAGCAGCCGAGCGTCGGAGCAGGGCACACACGTCGCGTCCCTTGCAACCGCGAACGGCACCTCCTTCACGGGGGCCGCGCCGGGAGCTCAGCTCGTCGTCGCGAAGGTCACCAGCGACGGCACGTACACGGCCTACGACACTGCGCTCCTGGCGGCCCTCGACGACGCGGCGGTCATCAAGCCCGATGCCCTCACCGTCTCCTTCTCGACGCTCGAGGGGATGAGTAGCGACTCCGTGGCCCTGTACTCGCAGGTGTACCAGCGCCTGACCGAGGCCGGGGTCGTGGTGAACGCGCCCGCCGGCAACGATGGCAATTCCAGCTATGGTACCGACCCGGATACGGGCCTCCTCGGCTTCCCGGCGTTCTACTCCTCGACTCTGGCCGTCGCCTCCGTGAATGAACAGGATGCAGCGGACCTGGGCACGGGGGCGATCACCGTCTCCGATTTCTCCGGCACGGGTGCGACCTACGACCTGCGCCTCAAGCCGGAGGTCGCCGCACCCGGCGGCGAGGTGATGGCGGCCAGCCCCGGCAACTACTACGGTCGCCAGTCGGGCACGGCCGAGGCCTCGGCTCAGGTTGCCGGCATCTCCGCCCTCGTGCGCGAGCGGATCGCGACCGACCCGGCCTTCGCGGCCTTGGGTAGCGCCGAGAAGAACGCACTCGTCGGTAACTTCGTGATGGGCACGGCTCGCCCGATCGCAGACGTGACCCGCAATGACGGCGCGTACTACTCGCCGCGTCGCGTCGGCGCCGGCATGGTGGACGCGGTAGCGGCCACGACCTCGTCCGTGTACCCGACCGTCGTGGGTGCCCCGGATCCCTCGCGCCCCAAGGCCGACCTGGGCGACGGCACGAACGGGTGGACCTTCCAGGTGCGCCTGACCAACGTCTCCGACGCCGCCCACACCTACACGCTCGGCGGCCAGGCCCTGTCCGAAGACGTCGAGAGCATGCTCTTCACCGGCCACTCGACCAACTGGGCGGGAGCGGGCATTGACCTGTCCTTTTCCGCCGACTCGGTGACCGTTCCCGCCGCCTCCAGCGCCACCGTGACCGTCACCGTGACCCCGCAGGCCGCCTTCGCCTCGTACGTGAGCGACAAGACTCCCAACGGAACGTTCGTCGACGGTGCCGTGACCTTCACGAGCGCTGACGGGCAGCCGAATCTGACGGTTCCCTACATGGGCTTCTACGGCTCCTGGGGACAGGCCAATGTGTTCGATCAGCAGTACCCGAACAACCACGAGGTCGGCTACGGGTCGACGCTCATGAGCGGCAACCTGCCTTTCGGACAGTTCAACCCCTACGAGATGGAAGACGAGCGCGCGCTGGACGGCTTCCACCCCGATCGTTTCGTCATCACGCGCAACGGCTCTCGCACAAGCGTCACTCCGGGCACGATCCTGCTGCGCGCCGTCCCCTCGCTGACCTACACGGTCACGAACGAGGCCGGGGCAACCGTGCGCACCTACACCTGCGATCGTGCGGACAAGGCCTTCTACGACGACCACTGGCGCGGCGTGCATAACGCCGAGTTCATGTCCCCCGGATGCGCCCCGAGCTTCGATAGCTACGACGCGGACGGCAACGAGCTGCCCGACGGCCGATACACGGTCACGATCGAGGCCGCCACCTACGGCCCCTCGTCGGCGACCCAGCGCACCAGCTACAGCTTCGCGGTGGACACGGTCTCGCCCGTCGTCTCGAACGTGACCGTTTCCGGTGAGGGGGAGGAGCGCATGCTCTCCTTCGACGTGACCGACGCCTCGCCAATCGGCGGCTACGGATTTAAGACGGATCCGGACGGAGCGCTGACCCTGTGGCGCGTCAACAGTGATCCGAGCTCCCGCTCAGACGACGGGCTCTACCACGAGCACTTCGACGCCAAGCTCCCGAGCGTCCTGAGCAAGCTCGGCGGTGACCCTGCGACCATCCAGCTGGTGGTGTGGGACTGGGTTGATAACACGGCGACATCGTCGGTTTCCCTCAAGGCCGATGACACGCCCGCCCCCACGCCGAAGGTGGGGGAGTGGAAGCATGACGGTCGCGGGTGGTGGTACCGCTACGAGGATGGTTCGTTCCCCGCTGATGCGGCTCTTGTGATCGATGGTGTCACGTATCGCTTTGACGCTGCCGGTTATATGCGTACCGGGTGGGTATTCGAGGGCGGTCAGTGGTTCTATCACGCTGCTTCGGGTGCTCAGGTGAGCGGTTGGGTGCTGTCGGGCGTGAGTTGGTACTACCTGGACCCCGCGACCGGGGCTATGGTCACGGGCTGGGTGCAGGTGGGGTCGACCTGGTACTACCTGAGCCCGGCTACTGGTGCGATGCATACGGGTTGGCTGAGTGAGGGTGGTCACTGGTATTACCTTCAGTCCGGTAGTGGCGCGATGGCGACCGGTTGGTTGCGTATTTGGGGTACCTGGTACCACTTCGCTGATAATGGCCAGTTGATCAGCTAAGCGCCTGGCTCCAGGCTTACGCCTGACCTCATCGGCCCGCGCCTCCCGGTCAGTTTCCCGGGAGGCGCGGGCCTGTGTCTGGGCCGTTGCGCGGGATGAAGAGGGGCGCTGTCAGACTCTGTGACGGGCGTTGAGGGGAACGCGCTGTGGGAGAGAGGAGACTCCCCACGCTATTTCCGCAAAAAGTCGGTAAACAAGTAATTCTGTGCGAGAAATAGGGGCGATTGTCTGTTGACAATTGTGAGAAAATGTCGAGAAAACTCTACTCCGGCGCCTGAGAGGGGTTACTCTTAAACGCAGGGACTGGTGCAACGATGTGCCCGCCCATCAACCAGCTGTCAAGAGAGTGAGCCGCAGATGTTTCACCGTCGATTGTCGGCACTGGCGCTAGCTGTGACCAGTGCCCTTGCTATCACCACCATGACCATGCCCCATGCGCTTGCGACCGATACGGACCATGCCGAGACCGCGTCGAGTGAACAGGGGAAGCCGGATGGGAGGAGTACTTTCATCGTGAGCGTCGAGGAGGTCGGCGGCGACCAGGACGCCAGGCTCGCCGATGTGAAGACGCGCGTCAGAGAGGCCATCACCCAGGCCCAGCCGGGGGCGAGCGTCGAGGACGTGGCGGAGTACCGCCATGTCTTCGAGGGGTTTGCGATCAAGGCGCCAGAATCCGCGCTTGAGGCTATCAAGGGCGTGCGGGGCGTGAAGACCGCCGTCGTTGACACTGGGCGCACGCCGGTCTTCTACGCGGAATTTCGCCGGGGCGACGGTGAGGAAATCAAGAATCCGGCTGCGCTGACCCGCGCCGACCAGGCGTCAGTCCAAGGCAAGGGACAGGTTGTCGAGGTTCTCGACATGGGTTTTGACGCCACACACGAGGCCTTTGCTGGGACGATGGATACCGCCTCCCTGCGCTTCAAGCAGGCCGATATGGCGTCCGTGACCTCCCAGCTCGGTGTCGGCCGGGGTGGCGCGTGGGTCAGCGAGAAGATTCCGTTCGCCTACGACTACGCAGATCGTGACACGGACCTGTACGAGGAGTACTTCTACGGGCCGGAAGACTTTACGCAGCACGCGCACAGCACTCGCGTGGCGGCCCTCGCGGCTGCGAATGGGGCCACCTATCGGGGTGCCGCGCCTGAGGCTCAGCTTGTCGTCGCCAAGGTTGTCTCCAGTTATTCTCAATACGCCTTCGACAGTAACCTCCTGGCGGCCCTGGATGATGCGATGGTGCTCAAGCCAGACACCCTCATTGTGTCCTTCTTGGCGAATCGTTCCTTCAGCGGCGATGCGGCGCTCCTGTACGGGCAGGCCTATGACAGGCTCGCCAACGCAGGAACGACGGTGGTTGCGCCAGTGGGAGACTCCGGCCGCTCGTCGCGGCGCGCGGACCAGCCTGATGGGGGCATGATCGGTGAACCCGCCGCGAACTCGCAGATACTGTCCGTCACCGCTCTGAGCGGCTCCGGCGCGGAAGTAGGCTCCGAACTGTACCCGTGGAGTGACTCCTCGTGGGGAGTGACCCCTGATCTGAGGCTTAAACCGGAGATCGCAGCGCCCGGAGATGAAGTCAACTCCGCTATTCCGGACCGGCCTCGCCTCTATCAATCAATGGAAGGAACGGGCGAGGCTGCGGCTCAGGTTGCGGGCATTGCCGCGCTCGTACGTCAGCGCGTGGACACCGACTCCGCTTTCGCGGGGATGTCCGAGCAGGAAAAGTCCGGGGTTGTCACCAAGCTTCTCATGGGCACCGCTCACCCGGTCGTGGACGCGAGCCAGGCGAATGGAACCTTCTGGTCTCCTCGCCGAGTCGGCGCTGGAATGGTGGACGCGCTCGCTGCCACGACCTCGCCCGTGTATCCGACCGTGGTGGGAGCCGCAAACCCGACGCGTCCCAAGGCAGACTTGGGCGACGGTATGAGGGGCTGGACCTTCCAGGTGCAGCTGACCAACGTCTCCGACACCGCCCGCACCTACACTCTCGGCGGACAGGCGCTATCGGAGAAGATCGAAGGGGGGTACTTCCAGGACCGAGCCATCAACTGGGCGGGAGCAGGCATCGACCTGACGTTCTCTTCCGAGTCCGTCACCGTGCCCGCCACGTCGAGCGCCACCGTGACCGTCTCCGTGACCCCTCGGGCCGAGTTCGCCTCGTATGCGGCCGCGAACTCCCCCAAGGGAACCTTCGTCGACGGCGCGTTGACCTTCACGAGTGCGGACGGTGCCCCCGACCTCACGGTCCCCTACATGGGCTTCTACGGTTCCTGGGGTGACTCAACGATCTTCGACAGCCCTGACTATGGCGCGTCCAAGCTGGGCACTTCGGCGATGACCTTCCATGGGTTGCCCCTCGGGCAGCTCAATCCTTTCGCGGAGGAAGACGAGATGGCGATCCACACCAACGACCGCCAGTACTACATCATCTCGCGTTCGACGCAAGACAATGCCAGGACGTACGCCACCCCGGGGACGGTGCTGCTCCGTGACGTCGATTCGCTGACCTACACGTACACGAACGAGGCCGGTCAGGTCGTGCGCTCCTACGAGTACGCAAGCGTGCCCAAGAGTGTGGCCAGTGGATCTGGACGCTTCTACAATGTGTCCACCGCGGAAGATTCCTTTGACAACAAGCCCTGGTTTGATGGCTATGACGCGCAGGGTAACGAGCTGCCGGACGGGACCTACACGCTCACCATTGAGGGCACGACTGGTGGTCCGTCACCCGTGACCCAGCAGCTGACCCACCCGATTCGCGTGGATACTCACGCGCCCGTCTTCTCGAACGTTGCGATCACGGGCGAGGGGCATGAGCGCGTGCTCTCTTACGACATCGTCGATTCCTCGCCGATCGCCAGCTGCGGTTTCTCGTGGAGCGCGGACGGTCATTCCTTCATGGAATGCGAGCAGAGCTACGTGGGTAGGCGAGGAGAAGAAGGCTTGCTTGTCTACCACGTTGAGGTCAAGCTCTCGGAGCTCGCACAGCATTCGGGTACAGACCGTACGGTCGTGTACCTGCAGGCGTGGGACTGGCCGGTCAATAAGGCGGTGATGGAGGTTCCTGTGACCTCGCAGCCCTTGACGAAGGTGTCTCTGTCGCCTGAGTCGTCATCGCTGGTGGTGGGGGAGTCTGTGACGCTGAGCGTCACCCGCGAGCCAGCCGACGCGGAGGAGGTCAACCTCGTGTGGTCCTCGTCGGACGAGGCCGTGGCGACGGTCAGTCAGGACGGCGTGGTGACGGCGGTTGGTGCGGGTGATGCGACGATCAGTGTTGCGGATCCGACGCAGCCGTCCGTCGTGTCGGCGAGCGCCATGGTTCACGTGGAGGCGCCCGCTCCTACACCGAAGGCTGGCGTGTGGAAGTGGGATGGTCGTGGCTGGTGGTACCGCTACGAGGATGGTTCGTATCCGGCTGATGCGACCCTGGTGATCGATGGTGTCACGTACCGTTTTGACGAGTCCGGTTACATGCGTACTGGGTGGGTGAAGGACCGGGGCGTGTGGTACTACCACAATGCCTCCGGTGCTCAGGTGAGTGGTTGGGTGCTTTCGGGGGTGAGTTGGTATTACCTGGACCCTGGGACTGGGGCCATGGCGATGGGCTGGGTGCAGGTGGGGTCCACCTGGTACTACCTGAGTCCGGCTGATGGTGCGATGCATACGGGCTGGCTTCAGGAAGGTGGTCACTGGTATTACCTGCAGTCCGGTAGTGGTGCGATGGCGACCGGTTGGCTGCGCATTTGGGGTACCTGGTACCACTTCGCCGACAATGGCCAGTTGATCAGCTAAGCGCCTGGCTCCAGGCTCACGCCTGACCTTATCGGCCCGCGCCCCCGGTCAGTTTTCCGGGAGGCGCGGGCCTTTTCGTGCATCCAGCGCTCCGCGGCGTCGCCGATGCGTGGGACTGAGTATGCGCACACGTCGCTGCCTCGTTACGCAGTGGTCAGGGGCGTCCCCCTTCTTTTCGTTGAAATGTTGGGCAATGGGTAGGTTTGTCCGACAAATGCGTGTGAGAGCGTTTTGACAGATTGCGTGAAAATTTGAGAAAACTAGTTGTCGATGAACGGGTCTAGGTTACTCTTGAACGGAGGGATCCGAGCAACGATGCAGGCACCCATTAACCAGTTGTGAAGAAAGTGAGTCACAGATGTTACCCCGGAAACGGTTGGCGCTGACGCTTGTAGCGGCAGGTGCCCTTGCTTGTACGACCGTGAGCGCGCCGCCCTCGTTTGCGGCCGACGCGCACGAGGCCGAGGCCGCCTCGAACACCGGGGTCTCCCTGGATGCACAGCAGACGGTTATCGTCCAACTCGAGGATGGTGCTGATCGTGAGGGGGTGCGACAGCGCATCGATCAGGCGGTAGCGGCCGCCACGCCCGGTGCGAGCACCGAGTATGTGCGCGACTATCACCACGTGTTTGAGGGCTTCGCCGTGAAGGCGCCCTCCTCCGCCCTCGCGGCCATCAAGGGCGTGCAGGGTGTCCAGGCAGTCGTTTCCGATGGCGTGCGCGAGCCGATCGTGTACCCGGAAATTGTGGGGCGGGCCAGCGATGAGATCGATGATCCGTCGGTGCTCACCCGCGCAGACCAGGCGTCTGAGCGGGGCCAGGGGCGTGTCATTGAGGTCATCGACTCGGGATTCGACACCTCGCACGAGGCCTTCTCCGGGGCCCTGGATGCCGCATCCCTGCGCGTCACCCAGGCTGACATGGCGGCGCTCACCACCCAGCTCGGTGCTGGGCGGGCCGGCGCGTGGGTCAGCGACAAGATTCCCTTCGCATACGACTACGCCGACGCTGACACGAATGTGCTGGCCGACTACGAGTATGGAATTGAGGACTACACGCGGCACGTGCATGGCACTCGCATGGCTGCCCTTGCCGGCGCCAACGGGACAACGTATCGAGGTAGCGCGCCCGGCGCTCAGCTCATCGTCGCCAAGGTCGTCTCCGATTCCTGGAACGTCGTTCGCGATAGTGTTGTGTTGGCGGCCCTGGACGACGCGATGGTGCTCAAGCCTGACGCCCTGGTCGTCTCTGTCATGGCGGCTCGCGATGTGAGCGGCGACGCCGCGAGGCTCTACGCGCGCGCCTACGACAAGTTGTCCGCGGAGGGTGTCACGGTTGATGCGCCCGCCGGAGATGATGGGCGCGCTGCGTGGAGCACGCGAGGGTCTGATCCGGGCGCGATCGGCGCGCCCGCCGAGTACTCGTCTGTCCTGTCGGTGGCGGCGCTGAGCGCGTCGGGTGCCCCCGGCCAGCCCAGCTTCAAGCCGTGGGATTCCTCCTCGTGGGGACCTGCCCCCGATCTGAGGCTCAAGCCCGAGATCGCTGCTCCTGGAGTGCTCGTCAATTCCGCCGCGCCTGGCAACGACTACGTGACCATGTCGGGCACGGCCGAGGCCTCGGCTCAGGTCGCGGGCGCTGCGACCCTCGTGCGCCAGCGCATCGAGACCGACCCGGCCTTCGCCGGAATGTCCGACGGGGACAAGAGCGCGCTTGTCACCAACTTCCTGATGGGCACCGCCCACCCGGTCGTGGACGCGAGCCAGGCGAATGGGACCTTCTGGTCTCCTCGCCGAGTCGGCGCTGGAATGGTGGACGCGCTCGCTGCCACGACCTCGCCCGTGTATCCGACCGTGGTGGGAGCCGCAAACCCGACGCGTCCCAAGGCAGACCTGGGTGACGGCACCGACGGCTGGAGCTTCCAGGTGCAGCTGACCAACGTCTCTGATGAGGCCCGCACCTACACCCTCGGCGGCCAGGCCCTCTCCGAGAACGTGATCGACTTGCTCTTCCGAGCCAACTCCACGAACTGGGCCGGAGCGGGCATCGACCTGATCTTCTCGGCCGACTCTGTGACCGTTCCTGCCGCCTCCAGCGCCACCGTGACCGTCACGGTGACCCCGAAGACTGAGTTTGCCTCGTGGGCGAAGGAGAACACCCCGCAGGGCACGTTCATCGACGGAGCCGTGACCTTCACGAGCGCCGACGGTGCCCCCGACCTGACCGTGCCCTACCTGGGGTTCTACGGCGAGAGCGATCAGCTGGGCATCTTCGATAGCCCCGTGTACGGCGAGTCGAAGCTCAGCCCGTCAACGATGACCTTCCACGGCCTGCCCCTCGGCCAGATCAACCCATTCGATCCGGAAGAGTCCATGGCGATCAGCACGAATGACCGCGACCTGTACATCATCACGCGCTCGGCGGAAGAAAACGCCAGGACGTACGCCACCCCGGGCACGGTGCTGCTCCGTGATGTCGATTCGCTGACCTACACGTACACGAACGAGGCCGGGGACACCGTGCGCTCCTACACCTACCCGGGCGCACCCAGGAGTCGCACCGTTGGCAGCGGGCGTTTTTCGGAGGTAACCACCGCCGAAAGCACCTTCGACAGCGCCCCCTTCTTCGACGGCTATGATGAGGCGGGCCGCGAACTGCCTGACGGCAACTACACGCTCACCATCGAAGGAACGAGGGGCGGGGCGAACCCGGCGACCGAGCAGCTCACCCACGTGATCCGACTGGACACGCAGGCGCCCACCATCTCGAACGTGACCATCACGGGCGAGGGGGACGACGCCGCGCTCTCCTTCGACGTCACCGACTCCTCGCCCATCGCGGGCTACGGATTCTCGATGGCGGCGAACGGCGAGGCCTTTATGCGCGAGAAGGAATACGGCTGGGGCGAGCTCGGAGGCGACGGTGCACGCCACTACCACTACGACATCAAGCTCTCGGACATCGCGCAGCGCGCGGGCGCTGACCCGAAGGCTGTCTACCTGCAGGTGTGGGACTGGCCCCTGAACCGGGCTCCGCTGGCTGTTTCCCTCGCGGCCGATGACACGCCCGCGCCGAAGGTGGGGGAGTGGAAGCATGACGGCCGCGGCTGGTGGTACCGCTACGAGGACGGCTCCTACCCAGCTGACACGGCTGTGATGATCGACGGGACGACGTATCGTTTTGACGCCTCCGGCTACATGCGTACTGGCTGGGCATTCGAGGGCGGTCAGTGGTTCTACCACGCCTCCTCGGGAGCCCAGGTGAGCGGTTGGGTGTACTCGGGCGTGCACTGGTACTACATGAGCCCCGCGACCGGGGCCATGGCCACCGGCTGGGTGCAGGTGGGCTCCACCTGGTACTACCTGAGCCCGGCCACTGGTGCGATGCATTCGGGCTGGCTTCAGGAAGGCGGGCACTGGTACTACCTGGATCGCTCCTCCGGGGCCATGGTGACCGGCTGGGTCAAGATCTACTGGAAGTGGTACCACTTCGCCGACAACGGCCAGCTGATCGACTAAGTACCTGAGTCGATTCGCGCTCACCCGCGCCCGCGCCCCCGGTCAGACGTCCGGGGGCGCGGGCCTATATCTGCGTGACGTGCAACGATGACTCGACACTCGACAGTCGTTTGTCATCCTCCCTCATAATGATGGTCAAATTCTGAACACAGTGACAGGCAATGCGGCCCAAGAGTTCGCTTGTATGTTTGTCACAACTAATACGAATTGCCAGAAAAGGTTTGTCACAAATGCTGAACAGTCTACGCTTGGATGTGAGGAGCCTCGCATAGTGGCAACCTCAACATTGGTCAAACCCTCCGACAAGTGAGCCAGACATGTCCCATCGAAAACTCTTGGCACTGGCGCTGACAACCGTCGGTGCGCTCGCCGTAACAACACTCAACACACCTGCCTCCGTCGCTGACGACACCCGGTCGGCGGAACCCGCCCAGGCCTCGTCCTCAGAATACTACGAGGACTACACCACGACGATCATCGTCCAGCTGACGGACGACGCTCCCGCGCTCGCGGAGATGAAGGAGCGCGTGTCCGCCTCCGTGGCGGCGGCCGTCCCCGGGGCTAACGTGACCGGCGTGCGCGAGTACACGCACGTCCTGCGCGGCTTCGCGATCAGAGCGCCCATGTCCGCCCTCAAGGCGATCAAAGCAACGCCCGGCGTGAAGGCCGCGTTCAAGGATCGCTACAGCGCCACGGTCTACGACGAGTACGGGTCCAGCAACAGCGGCAACAAAGACAAGGACCACGACCCCGCGCACTCGGCTGCGATGGACATGACGGCGGCCGCCCAAGCCACCCACAAGGGCTCGGGGCAGGTCATCGAGGTCATCGACAACGGCTTCGACACGAGCCACGCCGCCTTCGCGGGTCCCGTGGAGGGCGCGCGCCTGGCTCAATCGGACGTGGCCTCCCTGACGTCCGGACTCGGTGACGGGCGGGGCGGCGGCTGGGTGAGTGCGAAGATCCCCTTCGCCTACGACTACGCCGACGGTGACGCGGACGTGAGCTACCCAGATCCCGGTCAGTTCCCCGACCAAACCAGCGATGCTCGATACACGCACGGCACCCACGTGGCGGCGCTCGCGGCCGCCAACGGCTCGGAGTTCCGGGGTGCCGCGCCCGACGCGCAGCTCGTGATGGCGAAGGTTCTTGGCGACGATGATCAGGAGATCAACGATTCCGTCTTGCTGGCCGCCCTCGACGACGCGGCTATCCTCAAGCCCGACGTCCTCATCGTGTCCGTCGGTGACAACGCCGGGCAAAACGGCGATGCCTTGGCCACCTATGCCGACGTCTACGCCGCCCTGACCGCCCAGGGTATTGCTATCAATGCGCCCGCCGGTGACTACACGTCGTCCGCGTGGGGCAACTGGAATAGGGGGGACCAGCCCTTTGCCACTGACGCCGACTACGGCGCGATTATCTTGCCCGCGCTCGACTCGAACGCCCTGGCAGTCGCCTCTCTCGACGAGGTCGACAAGCGCGACGGTCAGCCCCTTGCGGATCCTTCTCCGTCTCGCTTCTCCTCCTGGGGCGTGACACCGGACCTGCGTCTCAAGCCTGAAATCGCCGCCCCCGGCGGCGACGTCATGTCCGCGCTGCCCGCGGGCTCCTACGGTCGCAGGGCTGGCACGGCCGAGGCCTCGGCTCAGGTGGCGGGTATCGCCGCCCTCGTGCGCCAGCGCGTCGCCACCGATCCGATGTTCTCAGGCCTGAGCGCTGAGGAGAAAAACGCTGTGGTCACGAACCTGCTGATGGGCACCGCCCACCCGGTCGTGGACACGACGCGAGGGGGACATACCTTCTACTCCCCGCGCAAGGTCGGCGCAGGCATGGTGGACGCAGTGGCGGCCACGACCTCGTCCGTGTACCCGACCGTCGTGGGAGCCGCGACTCCATCGCGCCCCAAGGCCGACCTGGGTGACGGCACCGACGGGTGGACCTTCCAGGTGCAACTGACCAACGTCTCCGATACCGCCCACACGTACACCCTCGGCGGCCAGGCTCTCTCGCCGACCATTGAGGGGAACTCCTTCACGTTCGGCTCCACCGACTGGACGGGTACTGGGATCGACCTGGTCTTCTCGGCGGACTCCGTGACCGTCCCCGCCCAGTCACGCGCCACCGTGACCGTCACCGTGACCCCGCAGGCCGCCTTTGCCTCGTACGCGAACACGAATGCGCCCTCCGGCACCTACGTTGACGGCGCCGTGACCTTCACGAGCGCTGACGGGCAGCCGGGCCTCACGGTCCCCTACATGGGGTTCTACGGCTCCTGGGGTGCTTCACCCGTCTTCGATGGCAAGTGGGATGGCAGTAAGGATGCTGGCGTGCACCTGTACGGATCCACCTTCAAGAACCTGATGTCGGGCATGCCGCTGGGCGACGTCAACCCGCTCTACAATCACAATGACATCCGTGAATTGCAGCAGTCGGACCCCGCCCTGTTCTACGTCTCCCGGTCCGACGAGTTCCTGGCCCCCTCGCACGTTGGTCCTTCGACGTACACGCTGCGCCCCATCGACACCCTGACCTACAGCTACCTCAACGACGCAGGACAGGTCGTGCGCTCCTACACCCGCTCGCACCGCCGCGCGTCCCTGCATGACCACGAAATCCCCTACGGTTTGTTGGGGGCCAACGTCGAAGACTGGGGAGACGAACCCGTGTTCGACGGCTACGACGAGGCGGGCAACCCCCTACCCGACGGGGTCTACACGCTGATCATCGAGGCCGAGACCTACGCTCCTTCCAGTACGAAGCAGCAGATGACGTGGGACTTCACGCTGGACACGCAGGCGCCGGTCGTCTCCAACATGACGATCGTGCCCACGGGCGAGAACACCTACTCGCTGTCCTTCGACGTCACCGACTCCGCGCCTATCGCCGGATGCGGTCTCTTCCCGGACTCGGGCAAGGACTATGTCCAGCGCGAGTACGAGGAGGAGCCCGCTGCGCGAGGTGAGGACGGGCTCTTCCACGCCCACTACGACCTCAAGGACGTGCCGCTCACCGCGACCACGGGCGCGGGTGACGACCCGTCGACGCTGTCCCTGCATGTGTGGGACTGGGCCAAGAACAAGGGAACGACGAAGCTGCCCTCGTCCCTCGTGCGTATGACGTCGCTGTCGGTCTCGCCTGCCTCGGCGTCGCTGGTGGCGGGGGAGTCTGTGGCGCTGAGCGTCACCCGCGAGCCTGCGGATGCGACCGTGACCTCCGTGGTGTGGTCCTCGTCGGACGAGGCCGTGGCGACGGTTTCGGATACTGGCGTGGTGACGGCGGTTGGTGCGGGTGATGCGACCATTACGGTTGCTGACCCGACCCAGCCTTCTGTGTCTGCCGCCGTGACCATTCACGTCAATGCTCCTGTTCCCGCGCCGAAGGCTGGCGTGTGGAAGTGGGATGGTCGTGGCTGGTGGTACCGCTACGAGGATGGTTCGTATCCGGCTGATGCGGCTGTGGTGATTGATGGTTCCACGTATCGTTTTGATGCGTCGGGGTACATGCGCACCGGGTGGGTGAAGGATCAGGGTGCCTGGTATTACCACTCCTCATCGGGTGCTCAGACGACGGGTTGGGTGTTTTCTGGTGCGCGTTGGTACTACCTGAGTCCTGACAGCGGCGTGATGGTGACGGGGTGGGTGCAGGTGGGGTCCACCTGGTACTACCTGAATCCCTCTGATGGGGCCATGGTCACCGGGTGGCTGAAGGAAGGTGGTCACTGGTACTACCTGCAGTCCGGTAGCGGCGTGATGGCTACGGGGTGGCTGAAGATTTGGGGTACCTGGTACCACTTCGCCGACAATGGCCAGTTGATCAGCTAAGCGCCTGGTGCCAGGCTCACGCCTGACCTTATCGGCCCGCGCCCCCGGTCAGTTTCCCGGGAGGCGCGGGCCTCGTTGTGCGCCTACGTGTGAGGTGAGTGTGGCAGACAACAGTCCGGGCGTGTTCAATTGTCTGTGTATCCGTCTTCTTGTTTGAAAGGATTGATGCATGATGAATGATGATGATGTTGTTGTGGCTCGCGCTAGTGGGCGTGAGACGGTGGAGGAGCTTCGCAGCTCTGGTGCGTTGGATGCGTTGTTTGAGCGTCTTGATGCTGGCGAGATCGAGATGACGGGCAGCCAGGGCTTGTTGCCCGCGTTGCTCAAGGAGGCCTTGGAGCGCGGGTTGGCCGCGGAGCTGACCCAGCACCTGGGGTATGAGAAGGGCCAAACCAGCACCCAGGCGCGCTCGAACACGAGGAACGGCACGACGAAGAAGACCGTGATATCGGAGGTGGGAGCCTTCGAGATCGAGGTTCCCCGGGACCGGGCAGGCTCATTCACCCCACGCCTGGTACGCAAAGGACAGCGGCGCCTCGATGGCTTGGATGCGATGATTATCAGCTTGTATGCCGGGGGAATGACGGTACGCGATATCCGCCATCACCTGGCCTCCACCCTGGGCGTGGAGGTCAGCGGAGGGGGCGATTTCCACGATCACCGACGCGGTATGCGAGGCCGTCTTGGAATGGCAACACCGCCCCCTAGAAGCGTTCTACCCGGTGATCTACCTGGACGCGATCCGCATCAAAGTCCGACGCGATCACAGGGTAGAGAACCGGGCCGCTCACCTGGCGGTCGGAGTGGACATGGAAGGCATCAAGCACGTGCTGGGCATCTGGGTCCAAGCCGATGAAGGAGGAGCTTTTTGGGCCCACGTATGCGCCGAGCTAGCCAACCGAGGCCTACGCGATGTCCTGATCGTGTGCTGCGACGGACTTACTGGCCTGCCCGAAGCCATCGAAGCGACCTGGCCCCAGTCCATGGTCCAAACCTGCGTCGTTCACTTAATCCGCGCCTCCATGCGTTTCGTGTCCTACAAGGACCGCAAGAACGTCGCCGCCGCTCTCAAGCGGATCTACAGCGCACCCAATGAGGAAACCGCCCGAGAGGCGCTCGAAGAGTTTGCGGCCAGCGACCTGGGAGCGCGCTACCCCCAAACGGCCCTGACCTGGCAGCGCGCCTGGCAGCGCTTCACGCCGTTCCTAGCGTTCCCGCCCATGCTACGCCGCGTCGTGTACACCACCAACGCTATCGAATCGTTGAACTACCAGCTGCGT
>QFCH01001791.1_pt1 | contig 38580 bp, 34 predicted proteins | sample 5346071 | NCBI WGS metagenome assembly QFCH01 (sample SAMN09062255, study PRJNA434731) | Human gut metagenome, whole genome shotgun sequencing project. | isolation source: stool timepoint B chromium assembly | host: Homo sapiens | collected 2015
TTGGCGACTGCCGCGATAACTTGAGAAACTCGCGGAGCGTGTTTCTCATAGTTTTGATAGGTGTGAAGATTGGCTATCCTATTTGTACGGAGGGATGATTGAATATGGTTGAAAGGAAGGTTAAGGTTGCAATTCCATGCGGTATGCATATCAGGCCGGCGGGGATTGTATCACATACGGCAACAGGGTTTGAATCTGAATCAAAAATTATCTTCGGATATCATGTGATCAATACTGCCAGTATACTCAATCTTGTTGCCAGCGGTATTCAATGCGGGGATGTTGTAAGTGTTGAATGTGACGGTCCGGATGAGCAGGCTGCATTGGATGGTATAACGGCCGTATTGCAGGATTCAACGATCAAACAATAAAATATCGTAACTGTTCAGAGCTAACCTCCAAAATGCTACGCATTTCGTCGGTGTGGCGTATCCGCCAAATAAAATTTTAAAAACAGTCCTAAAAATGCAAGCATTTTATACTTGTTTTTTGAAATTTTGCTTGGCTCTGAATAGTTACAAAATATCATTGATAAAGGAGAATGAAGATGTTAGAGAAGATTAAGGCGCTTTTAGCAGAAGAACTTGGTGTGAATGGGGATGAGATCACAGAGGCAACTTCTTTTAAAGAAGATCTCGGTGCGGATTCTCTGGATTTATTTGAACTGGTAACAAATCTTGAAGAAGAATACAATATTGAAATTCCTGCGGAAGAGTTGGAGAAACTGACAACAGTTGGGAAGGTTATTGATTATCTGAAGAGTGTGAATATCGAAGCTTAGTTTTTGTGCTGCAGCAGAGAATCAAGGACTGATAGGAGAAAAAGTAGAATGAGTAAGAACAGCACCAAGAGTGCAAAAAAGGGCACAAAGAATGAGAAGAAAAAAGGTGTTAATTTTTTCTTTGTACTGGTTGAATTTGTACTGTGCAGTTTCCTTATAGCCAGTATTTCCATGAAGATGATTCTTCCGGGAATCCTCAGTGCGTTTCTGGCGGTCTTTATCACATCATTTCCGGATACAGTATTAGAGAAGCTTGGGAAAGAACCAATGAACAGGAATATCCGCTTCGCCGTCGGTGCGATTGGATTTGTTCTTTTGTGCTATATCGTTCCTGACGGTAAGATTGCTGAAGTGCGTCAGCGTCAGGTGGATGCGGCAGTAGCCAAGCAGAAGGCTGCGATGCAGTCGACAGAGTCGGAGAGCAGTATGGAGACAGAAATCGAATCAGTTTATGAATCTGCATCTGAGTAAGAATGGCCGAAATAGTTAGAGGACAAGTAAAACAGAGAGAATGGCAAAGCTTTCGGGCTTTGCTTTTCTAAAATTCGAATTATGAAAAAAATTCATAGCTTAAATGGACATAAAAGCTTCATGGTGTTATTCGGAAATGGTATAATCAATTTATGGAATGTAAATAATTGGATTATACTTTTTATGTAAATTTTATGTTTAGCGAATGGCATCATGATGGACGGTGTTATTTTTTTGTATTTCTCACTAAAGAGAAAGAGAGGAACAGGATGTATTATGAATTTGAAGCATTTATCGTATTTTGTGGATATATCAAAGCGTGAAAGTTTTACTAAAGCAGCAGACGATATTTATGTTTCACAATCTGCATTAAGTAAATCGGTGAAATCATTGGAACAGGAATTGAATGTTACATTGATTGACCGTACAAGTAAGAGCTTTAATCTGACAGAAGAAGGCAGGATTCTTTATGCAGAAGGAGAGAAATTGCTGCGATATATAGATGAGAGTCAGGATGAGATTATAGAGAAGATACATCGGAGCAGGAGAAGACTCAGAATAGGTATTCCGCCGGTTATTTCAACTGTTTATTTCAGCCATCTTTTATTTCGCTTTATCAAACAGTATCCTAATATTGAACTGGAAATCTCGGAAGTTGGTGCGAATATTGTCCAGAACCAGGTAGATGCGGGAAGCATTGATATCGGTGTTGTTATTTTACCTATTATTAATGCAGAGAATTATCAGATCATTCCGGCGATGTCCTCGGATAATGCATTGATTGTTAATAAAGATCATCCTCTGGCTAGCCATGATGAAGTCAGTTTCAGGGAATTGGTACATGAGGATTTTCTGATATTAGACAGTACCTATATGCTCCATGACAGGATCATCAAGAATTGTGAGATTGCAGGATTTTACCCTCATATTACAACAGAGAGTTCCCAGTGGGATTTCCTGGCAGAGATGGTTGCTTACAATCAGGGCATCAGTATTTTGCCGGTTCCGATTATGGAGAGATTTTATTCCAGTGAGAGAATTAAGATGGTCCGTTTGAGAGAACCGGAATTCCCATGGAATATTGCTATGATTTTCAAGAAAGAGAAATTAATCACAGCTCAGATGAAAGATTTTATACATTTTGTTGTCGATAATAAAGACACTGTTAAAGAATATACATAGTTTATTCAACTATTCCAATATGGAAACAAGTATAGAATTAATTCATGACCAATTGAATTATGCATACTTTACAAAATGGGGTGATATTTGTTAAAATAAAGATGCAAATTCACAGTACCTTTATATATTTATTTCACAATTATGTAGGTAAATGTTCATAAAAGATTGTATGCAGTTGCAGTGAATGACGATAGAGAGAAAGTTATTACTCGAATTGTATGTGATTTTTATAACAAAAGGTGCTTGTTCCATGTGAGAAACTGGAAATCTATTCCATATCTTATATGGTTGCCGTACAGATAGGGATATTTGTTGTTAAGGTGTAAAAAGGGAGAAAAATCTTTAAAAAGGAGGGTATGATTATGACAATTCAGGAAATGAAGATTGGTGATCATGCAAGTGTAACTAAAACTGTTTCAGAAACAGATGTTTATCTCTTTGCTGGTATTACAGGTGATTTAAATCCTGCACATACCAATGAGGTAGCTGCTTCTAAGACAATGTTTAAGACAAGAATCGCACATGGTATGCTGGGTGCAGGTTTTATTTCTGCAGTACTTGGCATGTACCTGCCGGGTCCGGGAACAATCTACATGGGTCAGGAGCTGAAGTTCACTAAGCCGGTTCATATTGGTGATACTGTTACAGCTACTGCTACAGTTGAAGAGATCATTCTTGAGAAGAACAGAGTGATCCTGGATACTACAGTTGTTAATCAGGATGGCGAAGTCGTTATCAAAGGTAAAGCAACTGTTATGCCTCCGAAGGCTTGATCCTGTGGAGAAACCGCTTAGAAAAATTACATAAATAAGGGAGAGAAAATTATGTTATCAGTATTGGCGATTGTTATATCATTGGCATTGTTGATTTATTTGGGTTATAAAGGATGGTCTATCGTCCTTCTTGCACCGATCCTTGCTCTGCTTGCAGCTGTTCTGACTGCAATCGTTACAGGTGGTGAATTCCACATTCTTGCAACTTATACGGAAGTATTTATGACTAACATGGCTGGTTATGTTAAGAGCTACTTCCCATTCTTCCTGCTCGGTGCTATTTTCGGTACTGTAATGGATCAGTCTGGTTCAGCTATGGCGATCGCAGATTTTATCTTCTATAAGCTTGGTAAAGGTAAAGAGGCATTAGCTGTTGTTCTTGCTTGTGCAGTTATCACATATGGTGGTGTATCTCTGTTCGTAGCAGCATTTGCTATTTACCCAATCGGCGCTGTACTTTTCAGAAAAGCTGGTATTCCAAAGCGTTTCCTTCCAGGATGTATCGCTCTTGGTGCTTTTACATTCACAATGACAGCTATTCCGGGTACACCTCAGATTCAGAATACAATTCCTATGAAGTATTTCGGTACAGACGTTTTCGCAGCTCCTATTCTTGGTATTATCGCAGCCCTGATCATGTTCCTTGGTGGTATGGCTTGGCTGACAACACGTATCAAACATGCAATGGCTAAGGGTGAAGGCTATGGTGATCATCCAAACGAAACACTGGCTCAGATCGACCATTCTAATCTGCCATCCTTTGGTACAGCTATTATCCCGGTTATCGCAGTTATCGTTGTTAACTTCGTATTATCCAAGGTTGTATTTGTTGCTGCAAATGCAGACAAGTATGCTTATCTGGAAGGTAAACCATACAACACAGCACTTACTTCTGTAGCTGGTACATGGGCACTTGTTATTGCTTTGATCGTTGGTATTATTCTCGTTATCATCTTCAATGCGAAGAGATTCAAGAAAGGTATCGTTGAGACATTAAAAGAAGGTGTTTCCGGTTCTTTCCTTGCAGTTATGAATACAGCATCTGAGGTTGGTTACGGTAACGTTGTTAAGACACTTGCTGGTTATGAAATCCTTGCTCATGCAATGCTGGCATTATCAGCAGGCAATCCACTGGTTGGTGGTGCGATTTCTACATCCGTTCTTGCTGGTGTTACTGGTTCTGCTTCCGGTGGTATGTCTATCGCTCTTGCAACATTCGCAGAAACATTCAGCAAACAGGCCGAAGCAATGGGTATCAGCCACGAAGTACTGCATAGAGTAGTTGCTGTTGCTTCCGGTGGTATGGATACTCTGCCTCATAACGGCGCCGTTATCACACTGCTTGCAGTAACAGGTATGACACATAAGGAATCTTATGTTGATATCGGTATGAATACAGTTATCATTCCTTTGATTTCTTGTGTAGTTATCATTATCCTTGGTTCAATGGGTATCTGCTAATCCAGGAAAAGGCAAATCTGTTTTTGACAGATGATACATATGAACATGATAAAAACTGCCGCTTTGACGAGCAATCGTTGGGCGGCAGTTTTTTTGTTATGTACAGAATTTATTCCCAGACGGCGGTGAGGGATCCGGATATGTTGTCGGTGGAAAAACAAAGCGGTCCTATTTATGTAGCCGGCCGGGAGACGGTCACGTGACACAGAACTGACCCTGCAGTCTGTACTTATCTCATCCGGCCGTAAAGAATGTATTCTTTCTTCATTAACAGTCTATGCATCTGCAGGTGTATTTTATACATATAAATAGCTTGATTATCATGAAAATAAATGATAAAGTTGTACATGACATAATGATTTATAGAAATAGATGAAGATATAGGAGTAGATAAAATGGGACAGGCAGTTGTAGTGCTGAAAAAAGGTGAAGGACGTACCTTAAAGTCCGGCGGTGCATGGGTCTATGATAACGAGATCGCATCCGTAACAGGCAGCTATGAAGATGGTGATATGGTGATCGTAAGAGATTTTGATGGTTATCCTATGGGCCGTGGTTTTATCAATCGTCATTCCAAGATCAGAGTCCGTTTGATGACACGCCATGTGGATCAGGAAATTGATCGAGATTTTTTGAGGGAAAGACTTCAGGCTGCATGGGATTATCGTAAGAAAGTAACAGATGTATCCAGCTGCAGGCTTGTGTTTGGAGAGGCAGATTTTCTGCCGGGCCTGGTAGTTGATAAATTCTCAGATGTACTGGTGGTACAGGTGACAGCCCTGGGTATGGATCGAATGAAACTTGATATTGTCGATCTGCTGAAGGAGATTCTTCTGGAAGACGGTATCACTGTCAGGGGGGTCTACGAGAGAAGCGATGGCAAATACCGTGACCAGGAGGGGATGGAACGTGTCAAAGAGTTTATTGGTGAGCCTTTTGACACCAACGTTCCGATTATTGAGAATGGTGTCCGTTATATCGTTGATGTTAAGGACGGACAGAAGACAGGCTTTTTCCTGGATCAGAAGTATAATCGACTGTCTATTCAGAGACTGTGTAAGGGCGCCAGAGTGCTTGACTGCTTTACACATACAGGCTCTTTTGCATTAAATGCAGGTATTGCAGGTGCAGCTGAGGTCACAGGTGTGGATGCATCCGAACTGGCTGTGCACCAGGCAGAAGAGAATGCAGCTCTTAATGGTCTGCAGGATACAGTGCATTTTCAATGTGCGGATGTATTTAATCTGCTCCCTGAACTAGAGAAGCAGGGGGAGAAATATGATGTTGTGATTCTGGATCCGCCTGCATTTACCAAATCAAGAAATTCTGTTAAACATGCCATGAAAGGCTACAGAGAAATCAATATGCGCGGTCTGAAGCTTGTGAAAGACGGAGGCTTTCTGGCAACATGTTCCTGTTCACATTTCATGACCTATGAACTTTTTACTGAAATGCTGCATCAGGCAGCAAGAAGTGTCCATAAACGTCTGCGTCAGGTAGAATATCGTACACAGGCTGCGGATCATCCGATCTTGTGGTCAGCGGATGAGTCTTATTACCTGAAATTCTATGTGTTCCAGGTTGTGGATGAGAAGTAAGCTTCAGATAAAAGTTAACCAGATGCAGGATGAATGGAATAAAGGATGTTTGAGAAGATAGTCATGAATGGAGGCCGATCATGAATTATGATGAGGCAATAGAATATATAGAAACAGTCAGCTGCAGCGGGATTATGCCGGGACTGGTGAGAATTCAGGCATTGCTTGAAAAAACGGAACATCCAGAGAAAAAGTGCAATGTGATTCATGTGGCAGGAACTAATGGCAAAGGATCTGTTTGCAGCTATATTTCTTCTATATTGATGAAGGCTGGGTACAGAGTGGGACGATATGTATCTCCGACACTTTTTGATTACAGAGAACGGATACAGATTAATGACAGCTGGATTTCCAAAGTGGATACGGCTTATTGGATGAGCAGAGTGCGTGAGGCCGATGAAAGAATGCAGGCTGAAGGTATGGAAGGGGCATCAGCCTTTGAGTTGGAGACAGTGATGGCTTTTCTCTATTTTAAAGCATCAAGATGTGATTTTGTTGTTCTGGAGACAGGAATGGGGGGAAGACTGGATGCCACGAATGTGGTGCCGCAGCCCCTTGTTTCGGTGATCACTTCCATTGGTATGGATCATATGAAATTTTTGGGGGATACCATCGAGGCCATTGCCTCCGAAAAGGGAGGAATTATCAAAGACAAACGTCCGGCGGTTATTGGGGCCGGGCGCAGGGAGGCTGTCGATACATTGGTTGAAATTTGTCATCAGAAACACTGCCGGTATCGGATTGTTGACAGAGACGCAGCAGTTATTCATACTGCGGATCTTTATGAGGGACAGATATTTGATTATGAGAACTGCCGTAATGTCAGAACCGTTATGGCAGGATGCTGTCAGCCCTGGAATGCATCCATTGCCATGGCTGCGGTGGAATTGCTCTGCGAACTTCCGGCAGGTGATTTTCCTGCGGGCATTTCAAAGCTGCCGGGGCAATGGATAGATCAGCAGAAGATGGCAGAGGGAATCGCATCTGCCAGATGGCCGGGAAGATTTGAGGTACTGGAAGATGTGCCGCCGCTTATCATTGACGGGGCACATAATCCGGATGGGGTAAAGAGTCTCATAGATTCTATAGCCCTATATTTGCGGGATTGGCCGGTGATTTTGGTTATGGGAGTTTTTGCAGATAAGGATTATACACAGATGCTGGAAATGGTATCGGCATATTCGAATACATTGATCGCGTTTAAACCCGGGAATCCAAGAGGTCTGTCATCCGACGCCCTGGCAGAGCGGGCGTCGCATTATTTTAAACAGGTGACGGCAGCAGCCAGTCAGGAAGAAGCCCTGAAGACGGCGAGAAAGCTTGGTGCGGGAAAGGCAGCCATTGTATGTTTTGGATCACTTTCCACAATGGCAGGGTGGTATCAATTAACAGGAAGGAAATCTTCAGATGGAGAATATTGACAGAATTATTCATCATCCCATTTTCAAAATGTCCATGAAAAAGATTGGTGAGTGTGAGAAGAACAGAGAATTCTGTTGCCATGGTATATCCCATAGTCTGGATGTGGCACGGATGGCGTATATTGTCAATCTGGAACAGCACCTGGGTATTTCAAAGGAAATGATCTACGGGGCAGCGCTGCTGCATGATATCGGAAGATGGCGGCAGTATGAGGAGGATATTCCCCATGAAGAGGCTGGAGCTGCCCTGGCGGCAGACATTTTGGAGGATACATCTTTTAGCAGGAATGAGATCAGGCAGATTCTCGAGGCAATAGGCAGCCACAGAGAAAAGCCATCTAAAGAAGTGGAAATTTTTTCGCATCTGCTTTATCAGGCAGATAAAAGATCAAGAGTATGCTGGCTTTGTGAAGCACAGGATGCATGCTATTGGCCGAAGGAGCAGAAAAACAGGACGATCATGGATTAACGGGAGGCATAGAATGCAGATTGGCAATAAAATATTTGATACAGCAAAGCATACGGCGATAATGGCTATTTTAAATGTGACGCCGGATTCTTTTTCAGATGGCGGCAGTTATAAAAGTATGGATGATGTCAGACATCGCGTGCAGCAGATGATCAAAGAAGGTGCAGAGATCATCGATATCGGAGGAGAATCAACGCGGCCGGGACATGTACAGATTTCAGATGATGAGGAAATTGCAAGGGTTGTACCGGTGGTTGAATGTCTGAAAAGGGAGTTTGATATCCCGCTTTCTGTGGATACTTATAAATCAGCGGTAGCGAAAGAAGCGATTGGAGCAGGCTGCGATCTGATCAATGATATATGGGGGCTGCAGTGGGATTCGAAGATGGCAGGGCTGATCTCTGAGTCAGGTGTGGCCTGCTGCCTGATGCATAACCGCAAGGAGGCAGATTATCAGGATTTTCTTTTGGACTGCATGCAGGATATGAAGAAAATCATACAGACTGCAAAGCAGGCCGGTATAGCAGATGATAAAATCATTCTTGATCCGGGGGTTGGTTTTGGCAAGACCCTGGAACAGAATCTGTTGGTAATGAAAAATCTTGAACGTTTCAATGATTTCGGATATCCGGTGCTGCTTGGTACATCCAGAAAATCTATGATCGGCCTGACCCTTGATTTGCCGGTTGATCAGAGAGTCGAAGGAACGCTTGTCACTTCCGTGTGGGCCGTGCAGGCACATAATGGTTTTGTTCGTGTTCATGATGTGGCTGCCAATTACCGTGCCATTCGTATGGCAGAAGCCATCAGAGATGTCAGATAGGAAAGGGGAGACCTGATTTTGGATAAGATATGCATAAGAAGACTGGAAGTTTATGCCTATCATGGTGTTTATGAAGAAGAAAAGCGATTGGGCCAGAAATTTTATATTACGGCAGAATTGGAATTGGATACTAGAAAAGCAGGTGTGACGGATGATCTTCAGGCATCCGTCAACTATGGTGAAGTCTGCCAGAGAATGGCAGAGTGGACAAAAAAGAACAGAAGAAAGCTGATCGAGGCAGCGGCTGAAGATCTGGCCAGATATTTGCTGCTGCAATACCCGATGGTCAGGAAAGTGACGTTAGAGCTGGAGAAACCGGGTGCGCCGGTGCCGTATGCATTTGATACGGTATTGGTTCATATTGCACGAAGCAGACACAGAGCACTTCTTGGCATCGGAAGTAATCTTGGAGATCGGCAGATGAATCTTGCGGCTGCCATTCAGCTGCTCGATACAGTGCCGGATGTAAAGGTATTGAAACGTTCGCCTTTTTATGAAACAGCACCGTATGGCTATACGGATCAGCCGGCGTTTATCAATGGATGCCTTGAAATTGAGACATTGTATACACCGGAAGAGCTTCTTGTACTGCTTCATGATATCGAACACAAGCTGGGAAGAACAAGAGAAATCCATTGGGGACCAAGAACGGTGGATCTGGATATTCTTTTTTATGATGATCTGATCCTGGATACACCGGATCTGCAGATACCGCATATTGATCTGGCCAACAGAGAATTTGTGTTAAAGCCGCTATCGGATATTGCCGGTACATTCAGACACCCGCTGCTTAATCAAACAGTCAATGAACTGCTGGCGGTATTGAAGAAAAAGAACAAATAATTACAATTGAGACAGAGGACAAACAGATGGATTTAGGCGTATTAAGAGACCATATAGATGACATTGACAAACAGATCATTCGTCTTTTTGAGGAAAGAATGGATGTGGCAGAACAGGTGGCCCGGTATAAGATCGGCTGCGGAAAACCTGTCTATGATCCGGTGAGAGAGCGCAGCAAAATTGAGAGAGCAAAGGATATGGCAACGAGCAGTTTCAACGCCCGGGGCGTGGAAACATTATTTAATCAGCTGATGGCCATTAGCCGTGTGCGGCAGTATGAACTGGTTGCAGAGGCACATCAGGACAATTTTGGCTTTGTGGAATACAGCGGGGATCATTCAGGGGCCAGGGTCGTCTTTCAGGGCGTAGAAGGGGCTTACGGCCATCAGGCGACACTTGGTTACTTTGGTAAAGATGCGGACTGCTATCATGTTAAAACCTTTGAGGATGTCATGAAGGAGGTTCATGAGGGTCGTGCGGATTATGGTGTTCTGCCGGTGGAGAATTCTTCAACAGGTATTATTACGGATGTCTATGATCTGATGCATCTTTATGACAATTACATTGTGGGTGAATATGTTGTGAAGGTGGAGCATGCGCTGCTTGGTCTTCCGGGAACAGAGATCGGTCAGATCAAAACGGTTTATTCACATCCGCAGGGATTACTTCAGTGCAGCAGATTTCTTGATGAAAAGACGGAATGGGAACAGGTCAGCCTGCAGAATACAGCGGTTAGTGCAAGAAAGGTGCTTGTGGAGCAGGATAAAACACAGGCGGCTATCGCATCACCTGCAGCAGCAGAATATTATTCACTGTCCGTGCTGAAGGAAAAGATCAGTGACAATGACAATAATTCCACGCGATTCATTATCATTCGCCACAAAAAGGAATATGTAAAGGGTGCGGACGGCATCAGCATTTCCTTTGAGCTGGCCAATGCCCATGAGACAGGAAGTCTTTATCATGCACTTGGCTTTATTATTTATAACAGTCTGAATATGACAAAGATTGAATCCAGACCGATCCAGGGGGCAAAATGGCGCTATCGTTTTTTCATTGATTTTGACGGCAATATCGGAGAAGCACCTGTTCAGGATGCCTTAAGAGGTATGGCGCAGGAAACAATTAATTTTAAGATACTTGGAAATTATATTCAGGTTGAGTAAATTAACAGGGGGGATCAGCATGTCATACAAAACGCTTGCTGCCATTAATGTGGGGTCCGGAGAGGTTAGTATGAAAATCTATGAGATTTCCAGAAAGACGGGTATCCGGGAAATAGACTACGTTCGTTACTATATCGAACTTGGCAGTGATACTTATACGAAAGGCTATATAGAATATGATCTTGTCAGAGAACTGTGTGATGTTTTGGAACGCTTTTCCATGAAAATGGAAGAATATAAAGTTGAAGATTATCTTGCTCTGGGCAGCAGTGCGCTGATCGAGGCCAGCAATTGTGAACTCATTGTAGACCAGATCCGTGTGCGGACAAGCCTTGAGGTGGGAACCATTGACAATGCCCAGCAGCGTTTCCTTTTGCTGAAATCGGTAGCCCGGGGGATGGAAAACTTTGAACAGCTGATTCGTGATGGGACAGCGATTGTGGATATGGGATCAGGAAGCCTTCAGATTACGATTTATGATGACGGCAAACTGATCTATACCCAGAATCTGAAGCTGGGGTCTCTTCGAATCAGGGAAATTCTGGCAGACTTAGAAGGGCAGACAGATAATTTCGTCAACGTCATGGAAGATTATATCGGCAATTATATCGATACATTTTCAAGACTTTTTATGCATGGGCGCAAAGTCCGGCATATTATTGCTGTCGGTGAGGAAATGGAGTCCATTGTCAAAATTATAGGCAGTGACGGCAGGAAGAATTTTATGGAGCGACCTGCTTTTGATGCAGTATGCGATAGTGTGCTGGCAGCCGGAGAAGAAGAATTGTCTGCAAAGTTCAGCATTCCTTATGAACTGGCAACGGTTTTAAAACCGGCCATCATCGTTTACAGAAAGATCATCGAGATTTCCGGTGCGGAGAAAATATGGGCAGCAGGCTGTGATCTCTGCGATGGCATGATTGTTGATTATGCCGAAAAGCAGGAGGAGATCGAACCTGCCCATTATTTTGCGGATGATATTGTTTCTTATGCAAGAACAATTGCCAAACGTTATGACAGCAATAAAGAGCATACAGGCAATGTAGAAAAGACTGCGCTTGCAATATTTGACGGTATCAAAAAGAGGGCAGGACTGGATCCGAGGGACCGTATGTTGCTTCAGATGGCCTGTATTCTTCATGACTGCGGCAAATATGTCAATATGCTTGGGGGCACGGATTACAGCTGTGATATTGTCAGGGCCACGGAATTTGTGGGTCTTTCGGAACAGGAAAAGAGAATTGTTGCGGACACTATTAAATATAATGCCTGGAAATCTGTGCCGAAGCTTTCAGAACTGAAGGCTCCGTTAAAGCGGATGAATTATATTCGTATGCTGAAACTGGCGGCGATTCTTCGTCTGGCTAATGGTATGGACAGAAGTCATAAACAGAAGATACGCAAGGTGACCACAACCTTTAAGGAGAAAGAATTGATCATTCGTGCGGATACGATCTATGATATAACTCTTGAGCAGAGTACGATTGAGAACAAGAGTCATTTCTTTGAGGAAATTTATGGATTTAAACCTGTATTGAGAATGAAGAGGAGGTAGGATCATGAGCCGTCGATTTGAACAGCCGGAAAATTACAGAAACCGTGAACTGAGTTGGCTGGAGTTTGATTACAGAGTACTGAGTGAAGCCAGGGACAAGAGTCTGCCGCTTTTTGAACGGCTGAAATTCCTAAGTATTACGGCCTCCAATCTGGATGAATTTTTTATGATCCGTGTGGCATCTTTAAAGGATATGGTCCATGCAGGATATACAAAACCGGATATTGCGGGCATGAAGCCTCAGGAGCAGTTAAAGCATATCGGCAAAAAGACTCATGAACTGGTGGGTGTTCAGTACAGCACGTATAATCGCTCTTTCCTGCCGGTTTTAAAACAAAATCACATGGTCATTATCGATCAGTTTGAAGATCTGAGCCCGACACAGGCGGAATTTGTCGATGAATACTTTATGAGAGATGTTTACCCTGTGCTGACGCCGATGGCAGTTGATTCATCGAGACCTTTTCCTTTAATCCGCAATAAAACACTGAATATCGGTGCGCTGATCAGAAATGAAGAGCAGGCGGGAGAGTATGATTTTGCAACAGTCCAGGTGCCGAATGTGCTGCCGAGAATTGTCATGATTCCTTCCGAAAATGAAGAGGATACGACAGTCATTCTTCTTGAGCAGATCATAGAGAAAAATATCCAGAAGTTATTTTTAAATTATGAGGTAATCTGTGCGCATCCGTACAGAATTATGCGAAATGCGGATTTGTCTATTGATGAGGAAGATGCGGCGGATCTTTTGAAAGAAATCCAGAGGCAGCTGAAAATGCGGCAATGGGGAGAGGTTATTCGTCTGGAAGTGGAAGAAAATATGGACCGGCGTCTGCTGAAGATCCTGAAAAAAGAACTGGATGTAGCGGAAGAGGCTATTTATCGGATCGGCGGTCCGCTGGATCTGACATTTCTGATGAAAATCAGTGGTTTTGAAGGCTTTGACCATTTAAGATATGACAAATATATTCCTCAGCCGGTAAAGGGCATGAATACCGAGGAAGATATTTTTACCCAGATCAGGAGAAAAGATATTCTGCTGCATCATCCCTATCAGACATTTACACCGGTTATAGAATTTGTCCGTCAGGCATCCAAAGATCCGGATGTGCTGGCAATTAAGCAGACGCTCTACCGTGTCAGCGGTAATTCTCCGATTATTGCTTCCCTCGCAGCGGCTGCAGAAAACGGCAAACAGGTAACTGTACTTGTGGAGCTGAAAGCACGTTTTGATGAGGAAAATAATATCCTTTGGGCAAAGATGCTTGAAAAGGCAGGATGCCATGTTATTTACGGTCTGAGGGGGTTAAAGACTCACAGCAAGATTACTCTTGTTGTCCGCAGGGACGAGGACGGTATCAGACGATATGTCCACCTTGGTACGGGTAATTACAACGACCAGACGGCCAAACTGTATACAGATATGGGTTTGCTTACCTGCTCAAAACCAATCGGCGAAGATGCGACTGCTGTCTTTAATATGCTGTCGGGCTATTCGGAACCGCCGTATTGGAATAAGCTGGTGGTGGCACCGATCTGGCTGAGAGACAAATTTTTAAAGCTGATTCAGCGGGAGGCGGAGCATGCCAAAGAAGGAAAGGCTTCTCGGATTATTGCGAAGATGAATTCGCTGTGTGATGCGAAGATTATTGCAGCACTTTATGAAGCTTCCTGTGCAGGTGTAGAGATAGACCTGATTATCAGAGGCATCTGCTGTCTGAAAGCCGGGATTCCGGGACTCAGCGAGAATATCCATGTGCGTTCCATCGTAGGTAATTTTCTTGAGCACAGCAGAATTTTTTATTGCTATAATGATGGCTGGGAAGATATTTATATGGGAAGTGCAGACTGGATGCCGAGAAATCTGGACAAACGTGTAGAAATCATGTTCCCTGTGGAAGACGAGGAATGCAAGAAGGCTGTCAAGCATATCCTCAGTGTTCAGCTGGCAGATAATGTAAAGGCCCATATCCTTCAACCGGATGGCAGTTATGTCAAAATTGACAAACGCGGCAAAACCCTTGTTAATTCGCAGGCATATTTTTGCAAAGAAGCAGTGGGAGAGGCAAAAGACATGGAAGAAGAAAGTCTGCAGATACGGAGAGTGTTTGAACCATTGTATCATGTGGATGAGTAGAAATTCTCTGAGGAATCTCTGTTTAGATTAACAGTTCAGATTCGCGCGAGTGCGCATCACAGTCGCGTTAGTGCCTTTTTATGTAATAGAGAATTCCTCAGAATTTCCTATTACATAAAATAATGGCGGTCACATGTGAATCACACATGCGGCCGCCATTTGAATGAGGGTGTGCTAATTATTCAATCGAAAGCATACGGTCGATCATTGTACCGTATTTTTCGTAAAATCTGAAAACATCTTCGGACTGATAAACATTACAGAAAGATTCAGACTTCAGTGTATCAAAATACTGACTGATTTCGCTGATCAGGCTTTCATTCTGTATGGTATAAAAGCTTGGTCCGCACTGGGTGGTATAATGCTCCATATTCTTCAAAAACAGTTTGCGCTTATTGTTGTAAACGGACATCTGGAAAAGATATTCGGAGTTCGGGATACATTCATCATCAATGATGAAGAAACGTATTTTGGGATTCTTCTGGACCAGTTCCAGCACATGCTGAATGTGTTCTTTGCGTTCTTCAACAGACATATGGTAGACAACATCCGCAAAATAGATGGTACCGTCGGTAATGTAACGCAGCAGGTTGGTCTTTAAAAGATAGAAATCAATTTCACCCTTTTCAAAGATTTCTTCCCAGGTGATACCAAGATGTGCCACAAGCTGCGCCATGCTTTCGTCAAAACCCTGATTTCTGGCAGCCTGAATGAGCCTTGGGTTGATTTGGGCAGGAAGAAGGAATTCGAATCCCCGGGTAACCATAATCTGAAAACTGTTGTGGGCATAAAATTCTGTTCGATAGCCATTATAAAACAGTTCTTCAGAATCTGAAGAGTGGATCATCAGGCGACTCAAGGTGAATTCGGAATTGATTTTCTGGTACAGACTGTTGACCTGTGAAATATCCGTGATAATATGAGCAATGCTGATGCGGTAATCCTTATCAAGAGCACACTGAACAGCCACGCAGTTTTTGACAATAAACAGATTCATGTAATCCATACAGCTGTTGTTATAAAAGTCAAAATTGATATCATTGTAATTGTTCAGAAAATAATACAGCTTCGGGATGTAAGAATGATCGACGCTTCTTCGCTCGGGATTAATGCCCATTTTAATATGGACAGGTGCATTGTAATGATTGGTGTGTCTGGCTTCATAGGATAGATCCGGGAGAAATCCGCAGATATCCATGGTGCATAAAATATGACATGGCTCGTTCAGGCACTTTAACATCTGAGGCAGTTCAGTGACAAAAAAATTCTTGATATCCAACTGCCACAGCAGCATGCGCGGTGCAGTCAAACCGGACATATTAGGGTTTTCGGCGGTATCCTCATAGGAACGTTTATACGCATCTTTTAATAGCTGGAAAATTGTTGACGAAATTGAACTTTCATCATACGGACCGGAAGCGTTGAATTCAGCTGCAAACAGTGTTGCGTCCTCCTGGGCAACAATTTCCCGAGCAAAAACATCAGCAAGACATTTATTGACATTAGGGGCGGCTTTAGCAGCAGGCAATTTGCCTTTGTTGCACCATTTGCTTATGTACGATGTGTCATAACCTACGATTTCGGCAAGATTTGTTAATTTAATATTGGTGAAACGGATCAGTTTCTTTAACAAAGTGCCATAGGCGTTCATTGTGCATACCTCCCTCATGGTTTTCTGATATCCAGTATAACACTTAGAAATTGAATTTTCAATCAAAATTGAATAATATTGATTCATAATTGATTGAAATGATGAAAAAAGACGAAAGAGATGTCTTGCTTGATTTCATTTCTATATACAAAAAAACGGAGTACAATAGAGTTATCTGATGAAGGTAATTGTCAGATTTTGACGCACAGTTATATCAGATCGGAAAACTGTGCAGGTGATGATTCATATTCTACCAAATCGAATCATACCCGGAATGAATAATTTTAGAATAACATAATGAGAAATCTCCTCCTTAACCCTACCACAATCTTAGAAGAAGATTGAACAGTATATTTTCTGATTTATTCACAGAAGAAACCTTCCATATTATTGCTTTATGGGCGCAATAGTATGGAAGGTTTTTTTGCTGCACAGGAGATTATGTTCTATGCAGCAAAAATCATAAATTTTTACTAAAATAAATAAAAACAAATTATGAAACATCATTAAAAAATAGACATTATGTTGACTTTTGAAAATTCTCCGTTATAATTAAAATAAATTACGGTAACTGTTGAGAGCTAACCTCCAAAATGCTACGCATTTCGTCGGTGTGGCGTATCCGCCAAATAAAATTTCAAAAACAGTCTTAAAAATGCAAGCATTTTATACCTGTTTTTTGAAATTTTGCTTGGCTCTGAACAGTTACAAATTACGAACAAATGCTGGAAGGAGGATGTGCCTGTGGATAATATGAATCATTTATTATTTGATTTTCTGGAATCACATGCCAATCTGTATGAAGGAAAGGATGCCATTGATCCGGAGCTGTATGATACGTACAAAGTAAAACGCGGGTTAAGAGATAAGAATGGAAATGGTGTTGTAGCAGGCTTGACAACGATTTCAACCATTGAAGCCTTTGACATGAAAGATGGTGAGAAGATTCCCTGCGACGGGCGTCTGTATTATAGAGGATATGATGTAAGAGAGCTTGTTTCCGGAGCAGTACGTGAGAAACGCTTCGGTTTTGAAGAAGCTGCTTATCTGCTTCTGTTCGGTTGTCTGCCGGATCAGAGAGAATTAAAGCAGTTTTGTGATGTATTGGGAAGTATGCGGACATTGCCGACAAACTTTGTCAGGGATGTTATCATGAAAGCACCAAGCAAAGATATTATGAATTCTTTGATGAAAAGTATCCTGACACTGGCATCTTATGATGACCGTGTGAATGATCTGAGTGAGGCCAATGTGCTTAGACAGTGTCTGATGCTGATCAGTGAAGTGCCGATGATGGCTGTATATGGCTATCATGCCTACAATCATTATGAGCGTGAAGAGAGTATGTATATTCACAGACCGTCACCGGAATTGTCCACGGCAGAGAATATTCTGATGATGCTCAGACCGGATAAGAAATATACGGTACTGGAAGCGAAAGTACTGGATGTGGCACTGATGCTTCATATGGAACACGGCGGCGGTAATAACTCTACATTTACGACCCATGTGGTGACTTCATCGGGATCAGATACCTATTCTGTCATGGCAGCAGCACTGGCTTCACTGAAGGGGCCGAAGCATGGCGGGGCCAATATCAAGGTTATGGAGATGATGAGTGATCTGAAGCACAATGTGAAGGACACAAAAGATGAAGATGAGATCCGGGTTTATCTTGAAAAATTGGTAGACAAACAAGCCTTTGACAGGAAGGGCCTGATTTATGGTATGGGACATGCTGTCTATTCTTTATCAGATCCGAGAGCAGTTGTATTTAAGAGCTTTGTGGAGAGTCTGGCAAAAGAAAAGGATCGGATGGATGATTATCAGCTCTACAGTACCATTGAACGCCTTGCGCCGGAAGTCATTGCAGATAAGCGTAAGATTTATAAAGGGGTTAGTGCCAATGTGGATTTCTACAGTGGTTTTGTGTACAGCATGCTGGATATTCCGGTTGAATTATATACACCAATCTTTGCCATGGCAAGAGTTGTGGGATGGAGTGCACATCGAATGGAAGAGCTGGTAAATGCAGACAAGATTATTCGTCCGGCTTATAAGAGTGTTGCCGGAAGGAAGCCATATCAGCCGATGACCAAGAGACAGGAACGTGAATTGGGTGGCGGAAATTACCACAAAATAGAAGAAAAATAAAATGTATGAGATTTAGTACAATCCCAAAAATGCATAACAAAATGAAAAAATAAAATAACTAAAACTTCTTTTAATAGGAAGAAAGACGATGATTGATTGTTAAAAAAATATCACACCTTTATGAGGAAGGTGTGATATTTTTTTAGTTTGCATGCGAAATTTCTATAATAATTTCTGGCTATAATTTAATAATATACCATAATTGTTAAAAAAATAACGAAATAATAAATTGAAAATAAATAAGACCAAACGTTTTGTGTGTTTTAATATTTATGGACAATAAAAAATAGAATATGTTATAATTATTGCATAAAAAGTAGGAGAAGAGGTTGCTTATGTTTGTATTGTTCTTTTTATTCTGGGTGATGCTCAATGGACGGATTACAGTTGAGATCACCATCTTTGGTCTGGTTATCTCAGCAGCGATGTACGTATTTGTATGCAAATTCACAGGCTTCAGTTTCAAAAAAGATATGCTGATTCTGAAAAAGCTGCCGTTAATCGCTGCCTATTGTCTGGTGCTGGTGAATGAAATTGTTAAGGCCAATCTGACAATGATTCATTATCTTCTTTCACCGCAGATTCTTCCGGAGCCGGCATTGGTGCGGTTCAGAACGGATCTGAAAACGCATACAGCACAGGTGCTTCTGGCGAATTCTATTACATTGACACCGGGTACGATCACAGTAGAAATGAAAGATGGAGAATATCTGATCCACTGTTATGACAAGACAATGGGGGAAGGTCTTGATTCATCTGTATTTGTTTCTATGTTAAAGAAACTGGAGGGATAGTATGGATACAGCTTTTAAATCTTTTTTTCTGATATGCATTATTATTTTAGCAGTTCTGACATTTCTTTGCCTGATCAGAACGATCAAAGGCCCTAGGCTTGTGGACCGTATCGTGGGCACGAATATGATCGGAACAATGACCATTGCGATTATTGCACTTCTTGCAGCTTATCTGAATGAGAGCAGTATTATTGATATTTGTTTGATTTATGCCATTATGAGTTTTGTGGCAGTTATTGTATTAACGAAGATTTATATCGGCATTTATAATGAGAAGAAGAGTGCACAGCACAAAAAAGAGGAGGAGAGTCAGGATGAGTATTAGTCCGGTTCGTTTTATTATAGCGGCAATCTTGATCATGACTGGTATCTTGATCATGGTGATACAGACTTTCGGTGTATTTAGGCTGAAATATGCACTGAATCGTATGCATGCTGCGGCAATGGGAGACTCTCTCGGAATTATGATGATTATTCTGGGAATGATGGTTATCTATGGTTTTTCCTTTGCCTCCCTGAAGCTTTTGACAGTGCTGATTGTTTTCTGGTTTGCGTCGCCGGTGTGCAGTCATCTGCTCGCAAAACTTGAGGTCAGTACCAATGAACAGATTGAAGAAGAATGTGAGGTGCCTGAGGAATGACAGAGTTAAGAATTATATTGCTTGTGTTTCTGCTTGTCTGTGCTATAGCAGTCAGCTTTTCAAAGAATCTGCTGATTTCCGTAGTCATTTACATGGCCTTCAGTTTGATCATGGCGATTATATGGCTGATTCTGGAATCTCCCGATTTGGCGATTACGGAAGCGGCTGTAGGCGCGGGAGTGACAAGTATCCTTTTCTTTGTAACACTTAAAAAGATACGATCGATCAAGACGACAGCAGAGGAGGATATTGATGAGTAAGAAAAATCCCAATTATCAAAATAGTTTTGCTGACAAGTTTACAAGATGGGTAAAGGGAGATTACGATCCTATCGAAGGTCAGATGGAGATGAACGCACCGGATAAGGAAGTTTTCGGTGATGAGAGAATCCGATATGTTCATTTACATATTGTTAAGTCCAACAATTACAGTGAGCGTATGTTTGAAGAGGGACTGGCAAAGAATGTCAGACGTTTTACAGGTCTGTACAAGATATTTGGTGTGATTGTCTCTGTTTTTATTGCCTGTCTGCTGCTCTGGACGGTGAGCTTTCTGCCGAAATTCGGTGATCCGAATGCACCGGAGAACAATGAAGTGGCGACCCGATATATTGAGCAGGGACTCAGTGAAACCGGTGCTGTCAATATTGTAACAGGTATGATCCTTGATTACAGAGCGTTTGATACATTCGGCGAATCCTGCGTGCTGTTTGTGGCATCGTGTTGTGTTTTGATTCTTTTGAGAGTGGATAAGGATGAAGATCCGGAATCCAGAGCCATTGAGGATATGAATGACAGACATTATGAACCGCGAAATGATACGATTCTTCAGAAGGTTGCCGATTTCCTTGTTCCGCTGATGATCATCTTCGGTATCTATGTGGTGCTGAATGGACATATTTCACCGGGCGGCGGTTTCTCCGGAGGTGCCATCATCGGTTCCGGTCTGATCTTGTATCTGACGGCCTATGGTTTTGAAAAAACACAGCGTTTTATGAATGAGAAGGTTGTAAAAGCACTGACGGTGGGGGCACTGACATTTTATTGCTTCGCAAAAAGTTATTCATTTTATACAGGAGCCAATCATCTGCACAGCATTATCACACCGGGAACACCGGGTAATATCCTCAGTGCAGGTCTGATTGTTTACCTGAATATCTGTGTCGGCATTGTTGTTGCCTGCACGATGTACTCATTTTATACATTGTTCAGAAAGGGAGGAATTTGATATGGGCTCATTTGCCACCAATTATGAAGAAATCGTTGCGGTTCTTCTATTTGTTATCGGTATGAGTAATCTTGTTTTCCAACCGAATCTGCTCAAGAAGATTATTGGACTTGATATCATGGATGCAGCTGTCTATCTTTTTCTTGCAGCAAAGGGATATATAGAGGGCAGAACAGCACCGATTGTCGTTGATGGTATTTTGGATGCAAGTCATTATATCAACCCCGTACCGGCGGGTCTGGTGCTTACAGGTATCGTTGTATCTGTCAGTGTCAGTGCCTTGATGATGGCGTTGACGGTCTGTCTCTACAGAGAATATCATACCCTGAATATCGATGAGATTATGATGAAGCTCAGAAAGGAGGAAGACTAAATGGAATTTGTCCAGAATTTTCCGTTTTTCTGTATTATTTTGTCCATGTTCTCGGCAATTATTTCTTTTGTAATGAACGGCAGAATTGCAAAATACATTCACGTGGCCATGGTTACGGCAGTGCTGATACTTTCCCTGGCAACCCTTTCCTTTGTGGCAGGAACCGGTGAGAGCTACACCTTTATGATGGGGCATTTTCCGGCACCATGGGGCAATGAGATCCGTATTGGTGAACTGGAGGCACTGATGGCAGTCTTTTTCAGTCTGATCATGATGCTATCCGTTTTCGGCGGTATGGCACATATCGACAGAGAGGTGCAGGATTCCAAGAAGAATCTTTTCTATATTTTACTGGATCTGCTGATGGCTTCTCTGCTGGCGCTGATCTATACCAACGACCTTTTTACGGCTTATGTATTTATCGAGATCAATACAATTGCAGCCTGTGGTCTGATTATGATCAAAAAACAGGGCAGAACTTATGTATCGGCACTGAGATATATGATCATGAGTCTTGTGGGATCAGGGATGTTCCTGATCGGCCTGACATTACTTTACAGTATTACCGGACATCTCCTGATGTCTCCTGCCAAAGTAGTACTGGAACAGATTATTGCCGAGCACAGTTATCAAGTGCCGTTGATGGTCATTATCATTCTGGTAACAGTGGGACTTGGAATTAAGAGCGGTCTGTATCCTTTCCATACATGGATTCCGGATGCTTACGGTTATACAACGCCATCAGCCAGTGCGATTTTGTCATCACTTGTATCCAAAGGGTATATTTTTCTGCTGATCAAGATTTTTTACAGAGTACTTGGATTTGATTCAATTATCAGCAGTCACATGGTCAATATCCTGTTTGCATTTGGTGTCATCGGAATGATTATGGGTTCTGTGGCAGCGATCAAGGAACGCAACATTCGAAGAATGACAGCCTATTCTTCCGTTGCACAGATCGGATATATTTACATGGGTCTCGGGCTCGGTACAACCGCAGGGGTTGTTGCGGCAGTTTTCCATATTATTTCTCATGGTGTTATGAAGTCACTGCTGTTCCTGAGTATTTCCGGTCTGACAGAAGTATCCGACGGACGTTCTGATTATCTGTCCTTAAGAGGTGCAGGACTTCGCAATAAGATCGCAGGTGTGGCCTTTACAGTGGGTTCACTTTCTATGATCGGTATGCCGCTGCTGACAGGATTTATCTCCAAATATTTATTTGCATCTGCGGCGACAACAGCAGGCAATAAGATGATCACAGCATGGGTGGTGCTGGCTGTCAGTACGGTGTTGAATACCATGTACTTTATGCGTACGGTGCTGACACTATACAGACCTGTGTCTGCGGAGGTTCACAAAGAATATACGGTTGAGAAATCCAAAATAGAAAAAGCAGCAATTGTTGGATTGATCTTATTAAATATCGGACTTGGTGTGGCTTCCCAGCCTGTGATCAAAGCCATCGAAGCCGGTCTTGCAATGTTTGGCTGATAAGGAGGAAAAAATGGATATTAATAATTATTTTTTAGTTTTTCCGGTACTTCTGCCAATATTTGCAGGCGTACTGCTGATGTTTCTCAAGTTTGGGAAGAGAGAGCATATGCAGCTGTATATTCTTACAATTCTCATTGTTGATCTGGCCAGTATCGGCTGGATCGCACTTCAGCCGGAAGATACGCTGACACTGAGTCCGTTCTTTATTGCAGAGGGACTTCATGTGTTCTTTCATGTGGATATACTTTCAAAGATTTTCTCGGTGCTGACGGCTTTTGTATGGCTGATGGTTGGCATTGCATCCTTTGAATATATGGCTCATGAAAAGAATGAGCAGAGATTTTATTGTTTCTATCTGGTTGTAGGCGGTGTTTTATCGGCGCTTGCTTTTTCAGGTAATCTGCTGACGATGTATGTGTTCTATGAATTGATGACATTGACATCTATGCCGCTTGTCATGCACAATCTGAGCCATGAGGCCATCATGGCGGGTCTGAAATATCTCTTTTATTCCGTGGCAGGTGCCTTTATGGTACTTTTCGGATTCTTCCTGTTCAATGCAGAAGGAAGAGTACTGTATTTTTCACCGGGAGGCATTATCAATGAGGCTAATCCGCCGGGCATCATGCTGTTTGCGGTATTTTTGATGATTGTGGGCTTCGGCACGAAAGCAGGTATGTTCCCAATGCACGGATGGCTGCCGACAGCCCATCCGGTAGCTCCGGCTCCGGCCAGTGCAGTTTTATCCGGTGTCATTACAAAGGCCGGTGTGCTGGGCATTATCCGATCCGTTTATTATGTAGCCGGTCCGGATATGATCAAAGGCACATGGGTTCAGTATACATGGATCATCCTGTCTGTTCTGACAATCTTTATGGGCTCTATGATGGCCTATAAGGAGAAGATACTGAAGAAACGTCTGGCTTACTCGACAGTCAGTCAGGTATCTTATATTTTATTTGGCCTTTCTGTGATGCAGCCGGTGGCATTTGTAGGTGCTCTTATGCATGTGATCTTCCATTCACTGGTTAAGAATACACTCTTTGTGTCTGCCGGTGCGATTATCTGCAAAACAGGAAAAACAAAAGTACGCCAGCTTGTAGGCATCGGCAAGGAGATGCCTGTGACGATGTGGTGCTTTACTCTTGTGTCGCTGACATTGATTGGTATTCCGCCTACAAGTGCTTTTGTCAGCAAATGGTATCTGATTTCGGGTGCGCTTGATTCAGGTATCCTGGGGCTTTCATGGATCGGACCGATTGTATTGCTGATTAGTGCACTGTTAACTGCCGGTTATCTGCTGACGATCTCTATCAAGGCCTTTCTTCCGGGAGAAGATTACAACTATGCGAAACTTGTTAACCATGAACCGACATGGCGTATGCTGATGCCAATGATCGTGATGACTGCCCTGGCAGTGATCCTTGGTATCTGGCCTGGCGGTCTGATGAAAATGTTTGCAGATATCGCTGCATCAGTACTTTAAGGGAGGAGAAGAAGTATGCCATCTTATTTTATACTTGTACCGATTCTGCTGCCTGTGATCGCAGGTATTCTGCTACTGGTTTTCCCGATTGAGGATGCCAGAAAGAGAAATATCTGTATTGAGATTATTGTTGTCATCAATACACTGCTTGTCTTATGGCTGCTGACACACCGTCCGTCTGAAAGTTTTTATATGTTTTCGCTGGGAGCACGTCTTCCGCTGACATTAAATGTAGATGGACTGGCAATGTTCTTTGCGGGTCTGGTGGCCTGTCTCTGGCCTCTGGCTTCTTTGTATGCCTTTGAGTATATGAAGCATGAAGAACGTGTCAATACATTTATGGCGTTTTATACCATCACTTATGGTGTGACACTGGGTGTTGCCTTTGCAGGCAATATCATTACCATGTATTTGTTTTATGAATGTCTGACAATGGTCACACTGCCTCTGGTTATCCATACGATGACGAGAGAGGCCAGAAAGGCAACCAGACAGTATCTGTATTACATGATTGGCGGTACGGCCTTTGCCTTTATTGCCATTGTCTTTTATTCACTGTTCTGCAATGACATCGCCTTCGTTCTTGGCGGTAATCTGAATCTTGCAGCTATCAGCAATCATATGGATATTGCATTGCTGGTGTATGTATTCGGATTCTTCGGATTTGGTGTCAAGGCGGCCATTTTCCCATTCCATGGCTGGCTGCCGGCAGCTTCTGTAGCACCGACACCTGTAACGGCGCTGCTGCATGCGGTGGCGGTGGTTAAATCCGGTGCGTTCGCTATTATGAGACTGACGTATTATTGTTTTGGAGCAGAGACACTGCATGGAACATGGGCACAGATTGTCGTGCTGATTGCAGCACTGATCACGATTACCTATGGTTCCACACTGGGTGTCAGAGAGACACATTTCAAGAGACGACTGGCTTATTCAACGATCAGTAATCTTTCTTATATTCTTCTGGCGGTGGCCACTATGTCTCCGTTAGGATTGATTGCAGGTCTCAGTCATATGGTTGTTCATGCAATCATGAAGATCAGTGCTTTCTTCTGTGCAGGTGCCGTTATGCATCAGACAGAGAAGAATTATATCTATGAGCTGGATGGTCTTGGATTTGAGATGCCGGTAACATTTGTGGCGTTGTTTATATCCGGTCTGTCGCTGATGGGTATGCCGTTGTTTGCAGGATTTGTGAGTAAATGGAATATTGTCCATGCATTGCTGGAACATGAGTCTATGCTTGGTTATATCAGCGTGCTCGTTCTGCTTTATTCAGGCCTTATGACAGGTATTTATATGTTGACGATCATTGTCCGTGCCTGGTTCCCGCATGTGGGTTATCATAAGGATCTGGTGGAAGATTTTAAGGATCCGAACTGGCTGATGAAAGGGCCTTTGATTATCTTTTCCGTATTAACTGTCGTGATTGGCTTCTATGCACAGCCGATGCTCGATTTCATCCAAAAAATTGCTACTGGCATTTATTAACAGGAGGGACAGAAAATGATTGGTAATCCGATTTTATTATTATTAGTTGTCGGTCCCATGGCAGCAGCAGTCATAGGCTATCTGATCGGGCGGGTGAATAAATCTGCCAGGGATTATTTTGCAGACGCTGTGACAATACTGGCTTTTCTGACAATGGTGTATTTTTTCATGACCTACAAAGAAGGGCAGCCGGTATCATTGTATGTTCCTGAGATCTGTGGGATGGGACTGTCTTTTAAACTGGACGGTTTCAGAATCATCTTTGCTTCAGTGACAGCCTTTATGTGGATGATGACCACTATTTTTTCAAAAGAATATCTTGCCCACGCAAGGAACAGAAATAGATATTACTTCTTCCTTCTGGTGACATTTGGTGCCACCATGGGCGTGTTCCTGTCAGATGATCTGTTTACAACATTTGTTTTCTTTGAAATCATGTCGCTGGCTTCCTATGTCTGCGTGATCCATGATGAGAAGAAGGAGACGATGTATGCAGGCGCTGTTTATCTTGCAGTTGCCGTAATCGGCGGTATGGTTACCCTCATGGGCCTTTTGATGCTGTACCATGCGGCGGGAACACTGCAGTTAGATGCGCTGCTTCCGGTCTGTGAAGAAATTTTCCCGGAGAATGCCAGATGGCTCTATATTGCAGGCGGCTGTATTCTCTTCGGCTTTGGTGCCAAAGCGGGTATGTATCCGCTTCATATATGGCTGCCGATGGCTCATCCGGTGGCACCGGCGCCGGCCAGTGCGTTATTGTCCGGTATTATTACCAAAACAGGTATCTTTGGTGTTATTGTAATTTCATCCCGTATCTTTTTGCACAACGGATACTGGGGAATGGTCATTCTGATGTTTGGCGTGATTACAATGATGTTAGGCGGTATTCTGGCTATTTTTTCTCTGGATCTTAAGAGAACGCTGGCATGTTCGTCCATGTCACAGCTTGGTTTTATCTTTGTGGGTATCGGTATGCAGGGACTTCTCGGTGAAGAGAATGCTCTGGCAGTCAGGGGTACCATGTTGCATATGTTTAACCATTCCAACTTAAAGCTGGTGCTTTTTATGGCAGCCGGCGTGGTTGTAATGAATCTGCATAAACTGAATCTCAATGATATCAGAGGTTTCGGACGTAAGAAGCCATTGTTGCTCTATACGTTTCTGATGGGTTCACTGGGTATCGGCGGTATCCCGCTTTTTAACGGTTATGTCAGCAAAACATTGATCCATGAGAGTATTGTGGAATATATTGAACTGCTGAAGGAAGGACACGGTGCAGCAACCTTTGCTTTTGCTTCAGGCGCGGATGCGGCGGTTCTGTTTAAGGTGATTGAATGGCTTTTCATTGTCACGGGTGCCATGACAGTGGCTTATATGACCAAATTGTTTGTTGTACTTTTTGTGGAGGAAAACAGCGATCCGGAGATCCAGAAGCAGTATGAAGCAAAGACACATTACTGCAATAAGGTGACAGCAGCTGTTCTTGCGGTGACAGCGACAATCCTGCCGATCCTCGGCGTATTTCCGACAAGAACGCTGGACAAACTGGCGGATATGGGACAGGGCTTTATGTTCGGTGTTTCACCTCATCATACCGTTCACTATTTTTCACTGGTTAATTTAAAGGGCGGTCTTTATTCCATCGTGATCGGTGCATTGATTTATGTTGTGATCATCCGTGGATGGATGATGGTGAAGATGAAGACAGGTACAGTAGTTTATATGAATCGCTGGCCGGAACGTCTTGACCTGCTGGAACTGATCTACTATCCGGTGATCATGATTATTTTGCCGAATGTGGCAGCGTTTATCTGCAGATGTATGGATTTTATGATGGACGGACTGATCCTGCTGGCAAGAAAGACAACACACCGTCAGCTCCACGGAGGCAAAAATCCGCCGAAGGGTTACAGACTTTCCTTCTGGTTGGGTGGTTTCTGCAATAAAATCGCTTTGTGGCTGAACAAGACGATTTACAAGAAACATCCGCTGAAGCGAGACTATATTCTTCGTTTTGCAGAAAAAGAGAGAGTGATCAAAGATGCCAACAAGATTATTGTGGCAAGTGTGTCCTTCAGTTTACTGATGTTTGGCATCGGTATGATTATCACGGTTATCTATCTGTTTATGGCAGTATAGAGTATATACGAATATAGGAAATAAACAAAAGGTACAGTTTTTCGGGACTGTACCTTTTTTGATAGAAAATAAGCCTGATTGCAGTGTAATAAAAATCTAAGCACATATCACTATGTGCTTAAGAAGAGGAAGGTATATGAAAAAGATTTTCAGCAGACCATATCTGATGAATTCCGGTTGTCAGATATGACCTGTTGTTATTATGCAGTATATCGGAGAAATGTAAATACTGCTATCAGCAGAGCGTAAATTGCAGGTAAAGTTTTTGTGAACAAAAACAAAACATGTGTTTGAAGTACTAAATACTTCTTTCTTTTTACTGTCAAATGCGATATAATGAAAGGCATAAAATGACGGAGGAAAAGCAGATATGCCAGAGAAGGATAATCCCGGAATGGGCGAAAGAATTCAGTCGATGGTGGAAGACGCCATCAATTCCATGGACTTTGAACAGTTGAATAAGAATATCACAGGTTCTATACAGTCCGTTTTTGAAGAATTGAATATACAGCCGCCTGCGGGAACCAGATCAAAGGTCAGCAGCACTTCAAATGTGAGATATCATTACGGTACAGAGAAGAAGACCGGCGAGCGTGGGATGACCAGGTATGTGAAGAATCCGCCGGGCACAGTGACAGGGCCTCTCTGCACTGCATTAGGCGGTGTGTTTACAGGCATATTTGGCATTACATCCATTGTGATGGCTGCTGTGCAGAGTGCGGTCCCTGCTGCTGTTATGGTCGGACATATTACATTGTCCCTTACAATTCCGTTTACAGTTGCTTCAGCACTGGTATTGGCAAAGGGAATTTCCCTCAGCAGACGGGTGGGAAGATTTAGGAGATATACGAGAACGATCGGAGAGAGGACGTATTGTCAGGTGAAGGAGCTGGCATCCGCGGTGGGAAAGAGTGAGAAGGTTGTTGTGAGAGATCTCCAGAGACTGATCGAGAACCGGGCTTTTACCAATGGACATCTGGATATACAGAATACCTGTCTGATGCTTGATGATACGACTTACAGGCAGTATCTTGCGACACAGGAGGCTTACAGACAACGAAGACTTGAGGAACAGGCGCGTCAGAGCGCAGACAAAAGCATTTTTTCATCAGAAGGCATTGAGAATCAGGATCTCGTCCGGGCTATTGAAGAGGGCAATCGCTATATCGAAGCCGTCCGAAGAGCCAATGATGCGATACCGGGAGAAGAGATATCCGAGAAGCTGTACAGACTGGAAACACTGATCAGGAAGATATTTGAAGTGCTGAAGCAGAAGCCGGAACAGCTGCCGAAGCTTCGCAAGTTTATGCAATATTATATGCCGACAACACTGAAACTCGTGCAGACTTATCAGGAACTGGATACGCAGCCTGCAGCAGGAGAGAATATCCAACAGTCAAAGGCGGAGATAGAGAAGACGCTGGATACCATCAATCTGGCCTATGAAAAGCTTTTAGACAGTTTTTTTGAGGATGCAGCCATTGATATCAAGTCAGATATCACAGTTCTTGAAACGATGCTGGCACAGGAAGGGTTGACAAAGAATCCATTTGATACAGAATCAGGGAGTGAGCGCAGATGAGTGAGATTAAATTAGATGAGACACCGACATTGACATTTGAACCATTTATAGAAGAAATGCAGCCGCCGGCCCGGGAACAGAAGAAACAGGTGACTGAAACTGCTCAGGCTTTTGATGACAGTATGCTCAGCGATGAAGAGAAGAAGATGGTTGAGGATTTTGCCGCGAAGATTGATATTGCCAATTCCACACAGGTGATGCAGTATGGTGCAGGTGCACAGCAGAAGGTGGCCGGTTTTTCGGAGAAGGCACTGGAGAACGTGAGAACAAAAGACCTCGGTGAAGTGGGGGATATGATCACAGGTGTTGTCACAGAATTAAAGAATTTTGATGCAGGAGAAGAAGAGAAAGGTCTCTTCGGATTTTTCAGGAAAAATGTGGATAAGCTGACAACCATGAAGACGAAGTACCAGAAGGCAGAGACGAATGTGAACCATATCGTGGAGGCTCTTGAACAGCATCAGGTTCTGTTAATGAAAGATGTTGCGACATTGGATCAGCTGTATGAACTGAATATGACCTATTACAAAGAGCTGACAATGTATATTCTTGCCGGGAAGAAGAAGTTATATCAGGTTGAGCATGTGGATATCCCTGCACTGGCAGCGAAGGCACAGGCATCAGGTCTTCCTGAAGATGCACAGGCTGTCAGTGATCTGACTGCATTGGCGAATCGTTTTGAAAAGAAGCTGCATGATCTTGAACTAACGCGAACCATCGCTATGCAGATGGCACCTCAGATTCGTCTTGTGCAGAACAATGATACGATGATGTCTGACAAGATACAGTCAACCATTGTGAATACGATTCCCTTGTGGAAGAGCCAGATGGTGATCGCACTGGGAATTGCACATTCAGAGCAGGCTGCAAAGGTTCAGCGGGAAGTATCGGATTTCACCAACGAGATGCTGAAGAAGAATGCAGAGCGATTGAAGACAGCATCTGTGAATGTGGCCAGGGAATCTGAAAGAGGTATTGTGGATATAGAAACATTACAGACGACAAATGAACAGCTGATCAGTACATTGGATGAAGTGCTTCAGATCCAGAGAGACGGAAGAGCAAAGCGTCAGGCAGCTGAAGTTGAACTTCAGAAGATCGAAGGCGATTTAAAGGCAAAGCTTCTTTCAATGAGAGGTTCTGTACAGGGGTAGGAATGCTGTATGTCTGTGAAGCAGACTGAAAATCTACCCGCGGATTCGTAAATGGATCCTGAACTTCAGGTGATCAGCATAGTGTAGGGCAGGGCAGTTTTGAATATCAGAGCTGCCTTGTTCTGATAAAACAGACAGAAGATATATGAGTCAAAGGGGGCTGTTATGACAGAAGAAGGATATAAAGAGGCAGCGCAGAATGTGACAGCCTGGTATCGGAGCCATGGGCGCGATCTTCCATGGCGCCGGACGAAGGATCCATATGCCATATGGGTCAGTGAGATTATGCTGCAGCAGACGCAGGTAGAGACAGTGAAGCCTTATTATGAACGCTTTATCAATGAATTGCCGACGGCAGCGGATTTGGCCGGGGCGGAGGAGCAGCGTGTTTTTAAATTGTGGGAGGGGCTTGGATATTACAGGAGAGCTTCCCATCTGAAAGAAGCGGCCGAGACGGTTGTCAGGGATTATGCCGGCAGGTTTCCGGATACGTATGAAGAATTGCTGAAGTTAAAGGGTGTCGGCATGTACACGGCCAGTGCCATCGCAAGCATTGCATTCGGCATTCCAAAAGGTGTTGTGGACGGCAATACACTGAGAATTGTTTCACGTTTACTGAACAGGGAGGACAATATTGCCCTTCAGAAGACAAAGAATGCTTTTGGAGAGGTAATGGATGCCATGATCCGTTATGCGGATCCTTCGGACTTTAATCAGGGAATGATGGATCTTGGAGCCATGATCTGTACACCTGCCAAACCGGTCTGTGAAGCCTGTCCCATCGCTTCATTGTGTCAGGCCAGATTGGCTGGAACAGTGGGACGTCTTCCGGTCAACAACAAGAAGATCAACAAGAGTATTTTGGAGTATATGACAGTGGTCATCAGAGAGAGTGACCGATATTTTATGATACCGAATGAAAACGGCCTGCTGCAGAATTTATACGGTTTTGCACAGTACAGCTGTGACACACCATCGGAGTTTGAACAGCTTTTTTATGACCAATATGGTGTGAGAATACGCCTGACGGAGTATGTCAGCGATATAAAGCACGTTTTTACACACAGGGAGTGGAGGATGCATGTCTATGGCGGTGAAGTTGCCGGGGAGCGATCATTTGGGGACAGAACAGATTTTTACAGCCTGGAAGAGATAGAGAAACTGCCTGTTTCAACGGCACATCTGAAGGTATTAAAGAGTTATTTGAAAGCTGTGAATTGACGACTTTTCGAAAAGGGGGAACCGGCAATGAATATTCGTGAGGAGAGAGAGGCATGGGAGCAGAGTTATCTGAGCCCATATGCGTCAAAGAGCAGTGAGACCATGGGAAGGGATCGCCAGGAAGATAAATGTGATATCCGTCCCGAGTATCAGCGTGACAGAGACCGGATTCTTCATTCGAAAGCATTCAGACGGATGAAGCACAAAACACAGGTGTTTCTGGCACCGAGAGGTGACCATTACAGAACAAGACTGACGCATACACTGGAAGTATCACAAACAGCGAGAACGATTGCAAGGGCGCTGAGGCTTAACGAAGACCTGACGGAGGCAATTGCCCTGGGCCATGATCTGGGGCATGCCCCTTTTGGACACGCCGGAGAAGCTGTATTGAATGAAATTTGTCCGGAGGGGTTCAGACATTACATACAAAGTGTCCGTGTCGTGGAAGTTCTGGAGAAGAATGGATTGGGACTGAATCTGACAAAAGAGGTCAGGGATGGGATGATGAATCATTCCACGTCGAGAATGCCAAAGACACTGGAAGGCAAAATTGTGAGACTTTCAGACAAAATTGCTTATATTAATCATGATATAGATGATGCGATTCGCGGGAAGATCATCATTGAGGAAGAATTGCCGGTGAAGTATACGGATATTCTCGGGCATGATTCCAAGGAAAGGCTCAATACGCTGATTCATGATGTAATCGACAACAGCATGAACAGGCCGGATATTCTGATGTCGGAGCATGTGGAGGATGCGATGCTTGGTATGCGTCGATATATGTTTGAACATGTATACAATAATCCGAAAGCCAAGAATCAGGAGACAAAGGCACAGAATGTGCTGAGAGAACTCTATGGGCATTATATGAAATATACAGAACAGATGCCGGAAGAATACAGAAGGCTTATTGCAGAGGGGCGCTGTTCGAAGGAACGGGCGGTGTGTGACTATTTGTCGGGAATGACAGATCAGTACACAATAGAAACCTATGAGGCACTTTATATTCCAAGGGCATGGAAGATTTACTAGAAGGATGTGACAGGGATGTATTATCCTGATGAAGTAATAGAAGAAGTCAGAAGCAGCAATAATATCGTGGATGTGATTGGCAGTTATGTACGGCTTCAGAAAAAGGGCAGTTCTTACTTTGGCCTCTGCCCGTTCCACAATGAGAAGTCGCCGTCGTTTTCCGTCAGTCCCAATAAACAAATGTATTATTGTTTTGGCTGCGGAGCCGGGGGCAATGTATTTACCTTTATTATGGAATATGAAAATCAGACGTTTCCGGAGGCTATGAAAGTACTGGCAGACAGAGCGGGAATCGCACTTCCGGAAGCGGAACTGACAGAAGAACAGAAAAGGGAAAGAAATAAACGGCAGCTGCTGTTGGAGATCAACAAAACAGCAGCCAACTATTTTTATTATCAATTGAATAATGAACAGGGACAGCAGGCCAGAGAATACCTGGAGAATAGAAAGCTGTCCAAGGAGACGCAGATCCATTTTGGACTGGGATATGCCAGCAAATACAGCAACGATCTTTATCTGTATCTGAAAAAGAAGGGATATTCGGATCAGATTCTGAAGGAGACGGGACTGCTCACTTATGATGAAAAACATGGTGCTCATGACAAGTTCTGGAATCGTGTCATGTTCCCGATCATGGATGTGAACAATAAAGTGATCGGTTTTGGCGGGCGAGTCATGGGTGACGGAACACCGAAGTATCTGAATTCACCGGAAACCATGCTTTTTGATAAGAGCAGAAATCTCTATGGGCTGAATTATGCCAGAACATCCAGAAAGTCATATATGATTATCTGTGAAGGATATATGGATGTGATCGCTATGCATCAGGCAGGTTTCACCAATGCGGTGGCTTCTCTTGGTACGGCCTTTACCATGCAGCACAGTGTTTTGCTGAAACGGTATACTCAGGAAGTCCGTCTGGCCTATGACAGTGATGGTGCAGGACAGAAAGCGGCCCTCAGAGCGATTCCGATCCTGAAATCTGCCGGTATCAATGTGCGGGTGATCCATATGAACCCCTATAAAGATCCGGATGAATTTATCAAAAATCTTGGGACAGAGGCCTTTCAGGAAAGAATTGATGCAGCGGAGAGCAGTTTTATGTTTGAAATCTCCGTATTGGAGAAAAATTATAAACAGTCGGATCCGGAAGGCAGAGCTTCTTTTATGAAAGCGATGGCAAGGAGATTGCTGCAATTTCCGCAGGAACTGGAGCGAAACATTTATATTGACGCCATTGCCGGACGTTACGGCATTGCATCGGAGGAACTGAAGCGGATGGTGAACAGTTTCGGTGCATCTATGAGCAGAGAACAGGTGGAAGAAGCTATTTATCAGCAGCAGGAGCAGGAAGAGATGCCTGTGAAGAAGCGTGCTGAGAAGGAAAACAGCGTACTGACTGCTCAGAAACTGTTTCTGACATGGCTGATTGAAGATCCGTCGCTTTATGATAAAATCAAAGATTATATTGATGAGGATGATTTTGAAGATCCGCTTTATCACAAAGCAGCAACACTTGTCTTTGAGGAATTAAAGGTAACCGGTCAGGTGACCCCTGCCAGAATATTGAATCAGTTTGAAGATGTGGAGGAACAGAAAACAGTAGCGTCGCTGTTCAATACAAAGCTCAAGACAGATGATGACCCTGCCATTCGTGAGAAGGCGTTGAATGAAACGGTGAAGCGGATCAAGAAAAACAGTCTGGAACTGAAGAGCAGAAGCGTCAGGGAGATTTCGGATCTTCAGAAAATCATCCAGGAGAAAGCAAAGCTTCAGAAGCTGTATATTTCTCTTTAATAATGGAAAACTACTAACAATATGCCCGGAGGAAAACAAATGGACGAAAATATGGCACTTTTTATGGATAAATTAAAAGAATTGGTTCCTTTTGCAAAAGAGAAGGAGCAGGAGCTGACACCGGATATGATCAGTGACTTTTTCGGTCATATGCCGCTGACAGAGGATCAGATAGAGAAGATATATGATTATCTGGAATCAAATGGTATTTTTGTGGATCGAAGCAATGATGAGCCGGATCGGAGAATGCTGGATGAGGTGGAGGAAGATATTGACCCGAATGATATTTCTGTCCCTGAGGGAATCGGAACGAATGATCCTGTCCGTATGTATCTGAAGGAGATCGGGAATATTCCGCTTCTGACACAGGAAGAGGAGATTGAACTGGCCAAAGAGATGAAGGCAGGAAGCAAGAAAGCTGCCAAAAAGATGGCAGAAGCAAATCTTCGTCTTGTTGTCAGCATAGCCAAGCGTTATGTGGGACGCGGCATGCAGTTTCTGGATTTGATCCAGGAGGGCAATGTCGGACTGATCAAAGCAGTTGAGAAGTATGATTATACCAAGGGTTACAAATTCAGTACCTATGCTACATGGTGGATACGCCAGGCAATTACCCGTTCTATTGCAGATCAGGCAAGAACCATCCGTATTCCTGTACACATGGTTGAGACGATGAATAAGATTACGAAGGCACAGCGTTCACTGACACAGGAACTTGGCAGAGATCCTTCAGTGGAAGAAATTGCGGAGAATGTGCATATGGATGCCGGCAGGGTGCGTGAAATCCTGAAACTGGCTCAGGAAACAGTCTCACTGGAGACACCGGTGGGAAGTGAAGAGGAGAGTCATCTGGCAGATTTTATTGAGGATGAGCATACACCGCTGCCTTCTGATGAAGCTGCATTCGGACAGCTCAAAGATGATATCAGAAGTGTCCTGGACAAATTAAATGAGCGTGAACAGAAGGTTCTCAGGATGCGTTTTGGCTTGGATGACGGCCATGAGCATACCCTTGAGGAAGTGGGTCAGGAACTCAATGTTACTCGTGAACGTATCAGACAGATTGAGGCTAAAGCGCTGCGCAAGCTGCGCCAGTCCGGCAAATCGGCGGGCCTTGAAGGTTATCTGAATCAGTAAGCGGAGGAAATATATGCAGTTATCAATACGAATGCAGGCGGTGGCCGATATGGTGACTCCCGGAGGAAAAGTGGCGGATGTCGGTACGGATCACGGATATGTACCGATTTATCTGATTGAACAGAACAAAGCCTTTCACGCCATCGCCATGGATGTGAGAAAAGGGCCGTTGGCAAGAGCGGGAGAGAATATTGTCCGGTTTGGCTGCAGCGGCCGGATAGAGACGCGTCTCTCAGATGGTTTGGAGAGACTTGAACCAAATGAGGCGGATACAGTGATCATTGCAGGAATGGGGGGCTTGCTTACTGTTCGTATTCTGGAAGCGGGACTGGAAGTGCTGAAGACGGTCAAAGAGTGTGTTCTGCAGCCGCAGTCCGATCTGGACAAAGTCCGTCAGTTCCTGCATCAGCATCATTTCTGCATTGTACAGGAAAAAATGCTGATTGACGAGGGAAAGTACTATACGGTTATGCGTGTAGTTCATGGAGAAGAATCGCCTTATACAGAGGCGGAGGATTTATATGGCAGACACCTGATCGACGATAAGAGCCCGGTATTGGCAAAATATCTTGCAGGGCAGAAGAATGTCAAAGAAAAACTACTTGAAGCACTTTACAGCAAAGATTCCGAGAAGAGCCTCAAGCGGCAGCAGGAGCTTTTACATGAGCTGCAGATGATAAATGATACAATAGCAAGGATGGTGGATGAGAATGCAGAGCAAAGAGCTGATTGAGAAATTAGAAAGACTGGCACCGCCTGAATATGCGGAGAGCTGGGATAATCCGGGACTTCTTGTGGGCAGTGCAAAACGTGAAGTCCATAAGGTATACATAGCACTGGATGCGGATGGAGAGGCTGTTGACCGGGCTGTCAGATGCGGCTGTGATATGATTCTGACACATCATCCGCTTCTGTTTTCTGCCGTCAAATCTATCAGGGATGAGGATTTTATCGGTCATCGCCTGATGATGATGATTGAGAACAGAATCAATTATTTTGCCATGCATACGAATTTTGATACAGCAGTGATGGCAGATCTGGCAGCAGACAGACTGAAACTGCAAAATAAGCAGCCGCTTGCCATGGTCAGAGAAACAGAAAGCGGATTAAAGGGCATTGGCTCAACCGGTGATCTGACAGAGGAGATGACATTGGCCGATCTGGCCATCTTTGTCAGAAAAGCATTTAATCTGCCTCAGGTGAGATGTTACGGAAAACCTGATACAAAGATCCGACGGGTATCTATGTGTCCGGGATCCGGCAAAGGGATGGACAGAGATGTATTAGAAGCCGGCGGCCAGGTCTTTATTACAGGCGATGTGGATCATCATTATGGTATCGATTGTGTAGAAAAAGGAATTTGTGTGATCGATGCGGGGCATCATGGACTGGAACATATTTTTGTGCCCTTTATGGAGCAGTGGATGCAGGAAAACTGTCCGGAAATTGAGACAGTGACAGATGGCAACCAGTCACCTTTTTTTGTTGTATAAATGACCGGAGGACGTTGCCATCCTGAACAAAGGAAAACACACAGAATTTTGACAGTGGGGGGATGCAAATATGCCAAAAATTCATTTAAAAGTGAGAGAAAAAATTTTTGAATATGAAGCCGGACTGACACTGGAAACAATCAGCAGGGATTTTCAGAAGGCTTATCCGCATGATATTATTCTAGCCCGGGTAGACGGTAAGCTGGCTGAATTGATGAAGACAATTGATGAGGATGTATCAGTGGAGTTTATTACAACCGGAGAGATCATCGGCAATGAAGCTTATCGACGAACGGCCAGCATGATGATGCTGAAAGCTTTCCAGGACGTGATGGGTAGAGAAAATTTTGAACGTCTGACGGTTCAGTATTCTCTGGACAGAGGATACTACTGCGAATTAATATCGGATACGTCACTGACAAAGGAGCTTTTGGATCGTGTGAAGCTGCGTATGCAGGAAATTCAAAAAGAAAATATACCGATTATCAAAAAATCAATGCCGAAAAGAGAGGCCATTGAAATCTTCCGGGAACATAAAATGTACGATAAAGTCAATCTGTTCCATTATCGGCGCAGTTCCAGGATCAACGTTTATACTCTGGAAGATACCGTTGACTACTTTTACGGCTATATGGCACCAAATACCTCTTATGTCCGATATTTTGATTTATACTTGTATGACGATGGATTTGTACTGCAGATGCCGGAACCGGCATCACCGGAGACAGTGGATGCCTTTGAACCGCCTGAAAAACTGTTCAATGTGCTGAAACAGTCCGCCAGATGGGGGGAACTTCTTGGTGTGCGTACTGTGACAGATATCAACAATGCCCTGGCAGACGGCAGCTTTTCAGAATTGATGCTTGTACAGGAAGCACTGCAGGAAAAGAAAATTGCGGAGATCGCGGAGAGTATCATTGAAAGCGGCAAGAGGATCATCTTGATCGCCGGTCCTTCTTCATCAGGTAAAACGACTTTTTCACATCGTTTATCCATTCAGCTGCGGGCTCATGGACTGAAACCAC
>QFCH01000574.1_pt1 | contig 38574 bp, 70 predicted proteins | sample 5346071 | NCBI WGS metagenome assembly QFCH01 (sample SAMN09062255, study PRJNA434731) | Human gut metagenome, whole genome shotgun sequencing project. | isolation source: stool timepoint B chromium assembly | host: Homo sapiens | collected 2015
TTACCAATGTATTATTGATACAACAATTACACTTTTATAGTACCAAAATACGCCCCTTGCCAGCGCGTCCAAGAAATGATATAATAGCAGTGCATATTTCCACGTTCTATCATTCCTGGTACTGAAAGCCTGGAAGGGTAAGAATTATGTAAAAGTCTCTGTGTTCCCGCACAGGGGCTTTTATTTTCGATATTGTCATTTCAGGTCCATCCCAATCGCTTCTAAAATCTATGAACCAGAGGTTAAAAGCTAAGTTCAGCTGAAAATTCCCAGCTGCAGGATTGTTTTGAGTTGTAATCATCGATATATTTTTTAAAATTATATCTGACATTTTTTTCTAAAGGCGTAGCAGGAGCGAAGGATTTTAGTTTATACTCCAGGCCCTTAAAATAATCCAATTTTTCTTCCGCTTTTCTTCTGGGGATAAGACAGGTCCTTTGAATATCCTCCAGGGAACAAATATTTAACTCTTGGAGTATTACATCAGGGCACATAACATACATGCAAAATAATTCAACCTCCCGTTCTGCCCATATTACAACGTCATCGTAGCTTCCGGAAGCACTCATTAAATGGGTAACGTGTCCAAGTTCAATGTGTCCTAGCTCATGCATAACCGACCAGTTGCGTTCCAAGAAACTGCATTTCATATTAATCCCCAAACCGTAAGGGGTTGTTGCTGATCTGGTCGGATATACGAAAGCATTTCCAAAAACACATATTATTTGTTCAGGAGTGGCATTAAAAACATGAAACTGTTCATATGGCCTCAGATAATACTTTCTCCTTCGAAGGATAGCCAAAGCATTTATAGGCAATGATGTAATATTCTCTTTTAGTATAAATGTATAGGCCATATTTTTTATATAATTAGTGTTTATCTTTGTAGTAATCATTACTAATTTTAATTACACATTATTATTCTCTTAATGTGTTTGCCTCCTCGATCATTCGTTTTACCATCTCTTGGCTTTCTACCGAATCATCAATCCCCTTTTCTGCGGCCATGGGGTACATGGACTGATACCGCTTCAAAGCGCCGCGCCTTCTAATCAAGTACGCAATGTCGCTGGAGCTGTGTTCCATCAAATTTCCTACAACCCGACCTATACAATAGAATTGTGTAGTATCATATATGGGTTTTGGCGCATATTGCCGATTAAATGATATAAGTTCATGGTCTCCAAGTTCTTTTATGAAGCATTCTCCATCCACTTCAAAAACCCCGATTTCTCCAATTTCTAAATCGGTTGATTTTTCAACGAGCACAATATCGGAATCCCAATATACAGGCTCCATAGAGTCGCCGTTGACACCTAAGGCAAAATCAACATTCTTCGTCTCTTTATTGTCTGGAATTTCAATTTCATTGGCTGGTATGTCATCCCAAAGAATTTGACCGGTGCCAGCTGAAGCCAATCTCTGATAATAATTCACGATACGAGTAGGCATTGGGATGATCGGCGTTGATTTTGGACTATTCATACCGTTCATTCGCTCTAACTCCCAAGAAAGAACGGTATCTATGTGTTGCTTTCCAATTTCGTCAAGATCCCGGTATCTTTTTATATGGGCTATTTCATCATAGGTTAGTTTTTCATTTGATTTTGGGTAAACCCCGTAAATATCATTAATAGAAACATTGAGAATTTTACATACCTCGAACAGGATATCTATTGTTGGACAATTAGCCCCTTGTTCCCAATTAGAAACCCTGGAGGAACTTACACCTAATTTAGAAGCTAATTCTTTTTGGCTAAGATTAGCTAATTCTCTGTATTTCACAATGTTCCTCGAAATGTTTTTTTTAATCGATTCATCACTAGCAGCCATTAGTCTACCTCCTATAAAAAAATAATACCACAGTAATATTGTAAAATCAATAAAAAAATACAGAAAATCTGAAAGAGGTATTGACATTACAGAAAAACTGTTATATCATCGAACTGTACAGAAAAACTGTATAAAAACAAGAAAATTGAAAGGAGTGAGTAGTGTGCTTGGTAAAAACATTAAAGATTACCTGGACGAAAATGGGATTAGATATTCTCATGTATCTGAAAAAACTAATATTCCAATGAATGTTCTTAGTCCGATGTTGAATGAAAAGCGAGAGATAAAAGCAACAGAATACTTTAAAATTTGTGATGCCTTGGGCGTTGGATTGGATAGATTTAAAGAGCCGGATCAGAAAGGCGCATGAGAAATACATAAGGAGATTAAAGGCAAGCTGGACAACGTAAGTAGTACAACCACTATAGCATACATTCTATCAGAGAGGGGTGGTGATAATGGTAACGATAACGACACATGACGGGAGAGTTTACACAGATCCCAGTCAGATCAAGGTACTGCGGAATGAAAATACAGAAATGTTTTACCGATTTCTTGAAAGCTTTGCTTTTGGAAAGGGAAAGAAGGAGACCGCCTAATGGCGGCCTGTGTGGACAAGCCCAAGGAGGTGAATGAGGTGATCAAGGTATTGAATGATCCTGGTTATGATGAACTCCAGGAGGAGAACACCTGGCTACGCGGTAGCCTGCGGGAGGCCCGGAGGGGCCAGGAGAGCGCGGAGCGGATGGCGCTGATGTTCGTGGTATTGTTCACGGTGTCGGGGACGCTACTGGCATTGATCTGTGGCGGGGTTATTGTGGTTTGAGGGGAGGCGGTAATCATGAAGAAGGAACAGATGGAAGCTATTGCAGCCAAAGCGGAGCAGCTGGCCATAAGTACACTGGATGTTGAGGACAAGCAGTTCTGGGCAGAGATGGAGCTGGATCTATACCGTGAGTATCTGGATCAGCTGCGGACAGGTGACAACCAGTGGCTGCGGAGTTGGATCGGCCAGGAGATTGCGGAGGGCAGCCGGGAAGCGGTGGAGATCATGAAGATGTGGATCCGGTCGGAGCTGCCGGTGGCGGCGTGAGAGAGGTGAGATGATGTATACGCTGTACATATACAAGGTGGTCCGCGAGTATGCGGATGGTACGCAAGGTAAGCGTGCCAAGACTCTATGCCGGTACGAGCCTGATCTGGAGATTGGCGGGATGTATGCCAACCTGGGGGCCGGGATACCCGGGACAACAGCGAGTATTGAGCATGACGACTGAGCAGGTACCGGATTGATGGGAGGCGAGGGACAATGATCAGAGAGCAGAAGATCAATATCATGATGGAGCACATTTCGGAATATGTCGGGACAATGCCGGGATATCAGTGGGACGACTATCGGAAGGTGGTTGATATGGCGTTCCGTAAGATTGAACGAGCAGAGCGGGCAGAAAAAGAAGAACCCCAGACGGATGGAGCCGTCCGGGATTCGTGGAAATAAATAAAAAATCACATCCTCATTATACATGTGGAAATGGAGAATTGCAATCAAAACAAGAGAAACCGTAAACAATGGTTTCTCCTGAGGGCAAATAAACCAAAGAAAGGATCAAAATGGAAAATAATAAAGTAAGCATTATTGGGGAAATCGTTTCAGGATTTACATTCAGTCATAAGGTGTTTGGTGAGGGCTTTTACATGGTAGATGTGTCAGTCAAACGTCTTAGCGGGCAGGCCGATATTATCCCGCTCATGGTGTCCGAGCGGCTTATCGATGTGCATGAGAATTACATAGGCTGCACCATTGAGGCCCTGGGCCAGTTCCGCTCCTATAATCGCCATGAGGGCGTGAGAAACCGCCTGCTGCTTTCCATCTTTGTGCGGGAAGTTCATTTCATGGATGAGTTCACGGATTACACGAAAACCAATCAAATTTTTCTGGATGGGTACATCTGCAAAGTGCCCATTTACCGGAAAACCCCGCTAGGCCGGGAGATCGCCGATATTTTGCTGGCTGTGAACCGTCCCTATGGCAAGTCCGACTACATACCCTGCATTTCCTGGGGACGAAATGCCCGCTATGCCTCTAGTTTATCAGTAGGCACTAAAGTTAAGATCTGGGGTCGGATTCAGAGCCGAGAATATACCAAAGCGATCAGCGAGACCGAATGCGAGGAACGGATCGCCTACGAGGTTTCTATCAGTAAAATGTATTTGAATTGAGTATAAAAATGGGTGGGGTAAAGCGTAAGCGATACGCCTGGTTGTGAAAGACTGCAATGCTGACAGTATCCCTGGAGGGGCGATAGTATATGGGCGGCAGACGGCTACGGTCGAGAGGCTATAACTACTTCACACACCCATTTTTTAATATCTGGGAGGTAATACGATGCATTTAAAATTAATTTCCGCACATTGCGAAAATTTCAAGGGGTTTAAGGCGGCAGATGTACAATTTGGTGAGAATATCACACATATTTGCGGATGTAACGGCCTTGGCAAGAGTACGATTGCCGAATTAATCATGTGGACGTTGTTCGGTGTTGGATACGACCTCACCAGCAATCCAAAAGTGCGCCGGGAAGTTGATCAGGTGCCTGTGGCAGATGTGCCCGTGATGGGCGAAGTGAATATGGAAATTGATGGGAAGGAAGTTATTGCGAAAAAGATCCAGAAGCGAAGCATTAAAAAGGATGGCAGTTACTCTGATGACAATACATATTCCATTAATGGCGTTGAAAAGACGCTTCGCGATTTTCAGGCATACTTTGAGTTTGATTTTAATGATTTACTCATGTGTATGAATATCGGAGCATTTCTCTCTAAAAAGCCAAAAGAAATACGTGAATTTCTCTTTAAGCTCCCGAAAGATATTTCGGTGAAAGATATCGTTTTGCAGTATCCGGAATTTTCCGATTTGGCAGAGTTGATGGACAAGTATTCAGTGGAAGAAATTTCGGCCATGAACAAGGCCAGCATTGCAAAACTGAATAAAGAAATTAATGGTTATCCATGGGCAATAAATGAAGTCAACCGACAGATGGTTGAGGATATTGACACGGCGGAATTGGAATTACAGGCCAACGATTTGATTGAACAGATTGCGGACATTGAAAAAAAGGAAGATGATTCCCTGTCCCAGAGTCGGGAATTGGATTTAATGTCAAAAGACATTATGGACTTGCAATTTAAAAAGTCTGATATTGAAAGAAAAGCTAATGCCAAATTGATCGAGCAGAAACGGAAAATCCGGGAAAGGATTGATGAAGCAGAGATACGAATTCGTCAGATTGTAAATGAGGCGGGGATGACTGATCTGGACATGCGCCGGGTCGAAAGGAATATTGTTAGAAAAAAAGATGAAAAAGCAAAGTTGCTCGAAGAATGGAAAACGCTGAATGTAGCGGAGTATCCAGAATATGTGTCACTCCCGCAGTTGTCCGAAAACGATTTAATATGCCCGACTTGCGGCCAAGCATTGCCAGATGCTGTCAAGACTGAAAAGTTAGTTGAGTACGAAGAAAATAGCCGAAAGCATCGAAAAGCATATGAGTATGATAAGGCCATATGGGAAGAAGAACGCAAGGGGAAAATGAATGTCATTGCTGAAAAGGGAATAGCATTAAAGACAGAGATAACCGAACTGGAAACGGTAAATCTCCCGGAGATTCAGAGAAATATTCAGGCGTTATGGGATAAAAAGGTAATGGCGAACCAGGAGAAAAACGTTGCAACAGAGGAATTAAATGCTCTCCCAGAACAGGTTGATATGTCCGAGAATCAAGAATATGAAGCCTTCTGTGCGGAGATTGCCAAAAAGGAAGAAGCTCTGAGCACCATGAATACCGGCGCTGACTACAGGGCAACGCTGAAAATAAAAAAGGAAGAGCTTCAGGCTGAACTGGATTCAGTGAAAGCAAAAATCAACAAGGTCGCTCGCAATGTCGAATTAGAAGAGCGTCTTGAAGTATTGCGTCAGGAAAAAGCTCAGAGAGAGCAGGCAAAGGCAAATTGCGAAAAAATCCTGGTGCTTCTGGAGGAGCTGGACAAAAAGAAAAATGAGTTGATGGTTGATGATATCAACAGGCATTTTGGTGGAAGGGTGACCTGGGACCTATTTGCATTTGCAAAAAACGGCGGCTACAAAAAAGATTATTGCGAACCCTGCATCGATGGCTATCTTGTTAGGGACACAGCGAACCATGGGCGAAAGATCGAAGCCATGCTTATTATTGCCCTCACTATACAAAATATTGTTGGGATTCAGGCCCCTGTGATTTTAGATGATGGAGAAAGCCTTGATCCATGGCGGATTCCAAAGTGTAAGAGCCAGCTAATCGTAATTCGTAGAACAGATGATAAAGAATTACGATTTGAGGTGTCATGATGTACAAGTTTCGAAAAGGCGCTGGGACATCCAGTAAAAATCATCGAAGAGATCCGATGAAAAGATGTGAGGACTGTGACGAGTGCGTATATATATGCGAGGGAGATTTTGTCTGTTTGAAAGGGGAACCCAAAATAATTCTTGTGGATTTTTCAACCCAGACAGATGATTACGGTTGGTGCATGAGTGAGTAAAAGGAGAAATAGCTTATGAAGTTGAAAGTTACGGATCATCCATATTATTGTAGCGAAACCAACTATTATGTGTAGGTTCCAATAATTTTGGAAGCTGCGAATATGATGGCTGGTCAGATTTCAAAGAAGAATGGCTGCGAAGCGGAGGAAGGAGTTTAGCAATGCTGATTAAAGTTCAGTTTTTAAAGGGGGACAAGCCGCATGGTAGGGAATATACATATCGTTCCAGTTCTCCGATTAAGGTGGGAGACAAAGTGCAGATTAATAGCGTGGCAAAAGGTATCGTGACTGTGGTTGATGTGCCGGAGGAAGAGGTCGCGGCATTTGCGGACAAGGTAAAAGCATTGTTGGGCAAGTGAAAGATGTAAAAGCTATTGTTAAAAACTGGTCTTTATATGCAAGTGGCGACAATGGGTTCACCGCACCGGAGCTTCTTCACTATCATTTACAGGGGAATGTGTATGGGCGACAGGGATTTAATGATGGCGACCCAATCAATACATCACGAATTGTTGGAGTCGAGGATATGGGCGATCACAAGGAGATTGTCACCCGTACTGGATCGCGGTATCTGGTATATCCACAGGATGTTGATCCGGATGCAGAGAAGGAGTATCCAGGATATTATGACCGGTTAAAAATCAGAGAAAATTGAGCCAGTGGATATTGGAGAAAGTGAGGAATAGATGAAATTATACGGATATTCATTTTATGACGGAAAGATGAATTGTAAGGAAGTAGAGGTAGAGGAAAAGCCTAAAACCTACAAAGCATTATCAATGTCTTTTCCATTTATATACAGAACAATGCTCAATAAGTCAGATATAGGAAATTTTATTGGATATGGAAACAAGGCAGTTTTCTATACAGAACCGAGCAAAGACAAGGCAAAGGAATTGTTTTTGCAAAAATTCAAAAGGGAACTTTCTGGCAAAAAGGACGAAGTGTCTATATTGGAAAAGAAAGTAAAATGCTTAGAAAGCGAGGATTAAGATTATGGCAACAGCATTAAAGCACAAACAGAGGAGTCATCGGAGCTATCAGCAGAACCGAAAGGTCATGGGAAGCGTAGCAGTCGCTTCGTCGCAGTTGGCTAACAGCCATCATTATAATAAGATGGCGTGTAAGCAGGAAAATTGGTTGGAGACATTTAAGCAGATGTTCCGTACTGGGCAGAAAGGGGATAGATAACCATGGCAGCTTTTAAAGAATTGCTTGGAAAAACGCTTGAAAAAATTGAGCGGGTGGGTGATGAGGAGCTTCATTTTTTCTGTACGGATGGATCACATTACAAAATGTATCATGAACAAGATTGTTGTGAGTCGGTGACTATCGAAGATATTGTGGGTAATCTCAATGACCTGATTGGTAAGCCGCTTACGATGGCAGAAGAAGTGAGCAATTCTGATGACCCTGTAGGAGAAGAACATTTCCCTGAATCCTACACATGGACATATTACAAACTGGCAACGGTAGGGGCATATGTAACCATCCGATGGTTTGGTGAATCGAATGGCTATTACAGCGAAGCTGTAGATTTTGTGAGAGTTAAGGAGGGGTAATCATGGCTACAAAGCAGGGAGAGCAGAGACAGGAAGTAACAACTCAAACACAAACCAAACCGTCTGCAATGGCATTTAGAAGTGAAATTGCAACAGTAACAAATGCTTGTGTTGAATCTACACGACAGATGTTGGAAGAGCGTGGTGTGACATTTGACGAATACTCCAAACAGTGTGTAATTGCGGCCATGGGGAGTATTTACAGTTTGATACATAATCAGGGACTTACTCCCAATGATATCAACCCGGCAAATTTGCAGAGCACGTTGTTGACCGTTGCCGCACTTAAACTCAATACTAATGCAGTTCCCAGAGAGTGCTACTTTCAGGTACGCAGTGTAAATACAGCTAAAAAAGGTCAGAAGGCAGCTTGGGAAAAACAAATTGAAATGGGCCTTGAAGGTGATGGGAATGATGCTTTAACTGCTAAATTTGGCAGGGGGATTAAGATAGTGCACCCATATTGGCTTGTCCGATCTGGCGATAGTTTTTCTTATGGAAAAAGAAAAGGTATCGAAGTAGAGCCGCCAGAATGGGAGCCAACGGGGAAAGGCGAAGTTGTGAGGGTGGTTTACCCTATTGAATATGCCGATGGTCATATCGAGTTTCATTTTGGAGAACGTGATGATGTACTGAAAAACTTATATGCACATCTTTCAAACAATCTGATGAATGAAACCTTTAGAGTTTGCGAAAATCGGTATGAGGCCACACCTGCACAGAAAAAACAGATTTCCGAAAAGAAAAAGGAAATTATGGACAAGGCAAAGGAACTGAATGATTTGGACAAGATTTTGGATTGCCCGGAATTGCAGCCTTATCTTTCTCCGGCATGGACAGAACCACAGTCCAGAGAAAGTATGATTATTCGAAAAATGCGTAACAACGTCATGAAAAAAATTCCGAAAGACTTTGGAAATCCGGTAGCGGCGCAGGAATATAGACAACTTGACGATGTTGTATATCAGCAGGTGATAGAAGAAATTTCAGAAAACGCTAACGCTCAGGAATTCCCGATAGTACCAGAGAGAGAATACCAGCAGGGCATCGAACAGAAGGAAGTTCATAAGACAGTGGCAGATGTGACCGCAGAGCAGAAACAGAAAGAACCAGTACCGGTAGCGGATAAAAGCTGGATGGAGGACTAGCACAATGGAGGTCATCATTAAATTCGGAGATGTAGAAGTACATATGTTGTCGAGGAGTTTTCGTTTCTCTGAAGATGATAAAAGTGGAGTGGTAGAATGATTGCTGTGATAACACCATCTGGTGCGTTTCTGTATGAAATGTCAGAAAATGAATCGGATGCCTGTGCTAAAACCAAAGGGTTTCTTGATGATAAGGCTATTGATAGAGTGGTGGGATGGTTATTCATTACTAAAAATATGCCATATCAGATATTAACACTAGGAATCAGTATTTGCTATGTTGATATTGATAGTATGAGATCTATCGCACAGGGAAGAGCGGATTATGTAAAAATCGGGACATTTGAATTTCAAGGCATGTGGAATCAACTGTACCCAATTAAAAAACGTATTAAGGGGGCGGATAAATGTTTTTGAAATGTATCGCTTCCGGGTCGAGTGGAAATGCCTATGCATTGATCGGAGAAGAGGAAATCCTGCTTCTGGAATGCGGTGTATCATTAAAAAGTGTTAAAAAATATATCGATTATCAATTCATTAAGATAAAAGGGTGCTTGGTTTCACATGAACACCAGGATCATCTAAAATACATCAGAGAATATCTAAACGCCGGAATCCCGGTATATACCAATGAATTGACCAAAGAAAAAATTCAAACTAAGGCGAGCGATCAGTTGCATGGCGTTCCTGAAAAAACATCATTTCGAGTAGGTGGTTTCAAGGTTATTCCATTTTGGGTGCCACACAATGATACACCTTGTTTCGCATACCTGATTGAATATGCGAAAATGGGGCAGCTCCTGTTTGCAACAGATTATGAGTATCTGCCATGGACGTTTAAACAATGGGAAATCAATCATTTTCTCGTTGAATGCAATTACAGTATGGGCTTTGTGGATCAGAGTATTCCGAACTACGAGCATATTTTGAGGGGACATGCCTCACTGCAAACATGCGTCGAAGCCATTAAAAAGAATCGAACGCCAAAGCTTCGGAATGTGATTCTGTGCCATTTAAGCCAGAAGTCTGGATCAAGTGAATATTTTATGGCGGAGGTTGGGAAAGTGGCTGGAATTGGCGTAAAAGTGTGTTGTGCGACGCCTGGATTAAGTCTGGAGTTGTCAAAAGATCCTTTTTAGGGAGGGAATGTAAATGCTTAAAAAAGCTAACATACAGTGGTCTGGTAAGACCCTGAGAAATCAGATTGAAAAAGGTCAAGTATCATTTGAGTGTGCAGTACAGAGAAATCCGGTCTGGGATATTTCGCGGAAATCTTTGCTTATTCACTCCATGATCGAAGGCTATCCGATCCCGCCGTTTTATTTCGCGAGGAGGAATGATGGTAAATATGACGCCTTGGATGGTCAGCAAAGGTCGCTGGCTATCAAGGGATATCTGGATGGTGAATTTCTGTTGTCAGAAGATATGCCTCCAGTGACAGACGAAAACGGATATCCTGTAACTGTGGCAGGGCAGGAATTTACAGAACTGCCGGAATGGATACAGGATAATATTAAGGACTATTCCTTAACCATCTATTATTTTGAGGATATCACGGAAGAAGAGATTGCAGAACTATTCTTCCGAATCAATAACGGGAAACCACTTACCAGCGTAGAACTGACGCGGGTTAAGGCAAAAAGCATTCTGAAATTCCAGGAGATTGCCAAGCATGAAATGATTGCAGGGGCAATTACAGAAGCTGGGAAGCGCCGATATAATGATGAGAATGTTGCTATGCAGGCTTGGACATTATGTTTTTCGGAATGCCGGGATTTTACAACTAAGGGGTTCCGGCCATTTATCGAATCTGCGGTGGTCACGAAAGAACAGGTGCGGGAAATTGGACAGGCTCTTGATTGTGTCAAGGCCGTCTGCGACCTTTTGAATCCCGAAGAGAAAGCTGATAAGCGAGTGCTGAAGAAAATCAAAACCAGAAGCCATTTGGTGTCCTGTACATATGTGGCGTTGCAAGCATTGCGGGCCGGAAAGTCGGCGGAAGAACTGAAAGAGGTTTTGTATAAGTTCTTTGATTCCAACCAGACGAGTGTGAGTGAGATTTATAACAAATCTGTTGGAAGCGGTTCTGCAAAGCCAGATAAGGTGCAGAGCAGGGTGCAGGTCCTGGATTCGTTAATTGGAGGTTGAAAATGTCCAATAATGAGAGACTTGAAAAGTGGTTAAGTGAACATGATGGGGAGGATCTTTGCCATTATTGTATTTTACGATAGGGAATGCCCACATGGTATGCGGTGCTACGGAGGCGCACCTATCGAACCTCCGTGTGCCAGCAGGGAGCTTGATGATATTCTGGATATAGAATCCATTCTTAGAGATTTGGAGGACGAAAGAGAATGAAAAAAACAGCGAGAGTAATCGTTACATACGACTGCCCCAGGTATTGTGAAAACTGTTGCAATGAGCATATCGGGAATGTCCCGGAGGTCAAGTTTGAAAATCTGTTGAAATATGAAGAGTTGGTGATTACCGGCGGAGAGCCAATGTTGTTGGCGCCGAGGGTGGTAGAGATGATTCACCGCCTCAGAGCAAACGGATATACTGGGAAGATTTGGCTATATACATCTTGCATTAAAACCGCAAGATGGGCTGATAGGGAGGTTCTGAAAGAGGTTGACGGGATCACCTATACCTTGCACCATAGGCCATCACAAAATGACCTGAGAGATGTGAGAAAACTTAACAAATTCATTTTGGAAAAAATCTACCCATGGAAGGGCAAGCGTTCCGACCGTCTGCTGATTGATAGCCGTTGCTATACAGAGGAAGTGTTAAGTATTATCGGCTTGCATGAGACTGGTGAAGAGCACTGGGAAAGTGTTAGGCCATTAAAATGGCGAAATGATGAATGTCCATTGCCAGAGGGAGAAGAGTTGGTTTTCTATGATTTGGAAAATGGGTAACACCTAGTTTGTCGGGGCCTGCGAGTCCTGGGGATTGAAGGCATGATAAAGCAGAGAAAGAGAGGAAACATAATGAATCGAGTGATTTTAATGGGACGCCTCACACGTGATCCAGAAGTTAGATATTCGCAGGGAGAGCGATCCATGGCGGTTTCCCGCTATACTCTTGCGGTGGACCGTAGAGGGCGCAGGAACCAGGATAATGGAGAGCAGTCGGCGGATTTTATCAACTGCGTGGCCTTTGACCACGCGGGCGAGTTCGCCGAGAAGTATTTCCACCAGGGCATGCGGGTTTTGGTGTCTGGAAGAATCCAGACCAGCAACTATACCAATAAAGAAGGAAAAAAGGTGTATACCACGGATGTTATCGTGGACGATCAGGAATTCGCTGACAGCAAAGGGGCTGCCTCCAATGGAAATCAGTCACAGGACAGACCCGTGCCAACGAATGCCGTTGGTGAGGGATTTATGAATATTCCCGATGGAGTTGAAGACGAAGGACTGCCATTCAATTAACCTTGTGTTTCTGGTTGGCATTTATGCAGAGAGGAGTGATAGAAGATGCTGATTTTGGAAGATACTCGTCAGCAAGAGAATAAACACAAGAAAAAGCATGAGTATTTCCGGTCAGTGGGGGTTTACTGGAACCGTACCGCATTGTATTGCGGAGACTATACTTTACCATCAAATCAAAGTGTGTGTGTGGATACTAAAAAGGATATCGCCGAGTTAATCGGTGATATCCAAGTTAAGAAAATGCCTAAAAAGGAAATTCATAAGACAGTATTTGATATTTGCGAAATGCAAGGCATTTCTTTCGATTTGGCAGAACAGATTTATCATGCAATTTGTGATGATGATGAAAAACGCTTTGCCGAAAAAGAACTTGACCTGACTTGCTTTCAAAATCATATCGCTGAACGCACGACAAGCGATTTCCAGGCTCTTTACGTCAAGCGACATGGATTCTTTCACCGAGGATTAAAAAGAGCTCAGAATAGTAGCATACAGCTTTACATATTGGTGGATAACATTGATGGAGTGACCTGTATTGATGATTTATTTAGATGGCATAATCCCAGATTGGATATTTGGATAAATTCTCGTGAAATTATTGGGTTTTGGAAAAATGGCAGGCCGCGGTATAAGAAAGTAAAAAAATATCCATATGCCGCAACGGGTGAATGGTTAGCAAAATCTTGTCTGACAATGCAACAGAAATACGGAGTGAAATTCCTATTCTGTAAACCAGAAGAATCAGGCCCCAAAATCCTTGAATTGTTAGGGGTGATGTAAAATGTCCGAACATCATAAGCGCAAGAGCATGTTCGATGAAAAGCGCGGATTCATTGTTAAAAACCTGGATGATGGCTGTTCTGTCAAAGAAGTATTTGACATGATTGACAATGGGAGCGGTTATTACGATCTTGACACATTTTACTACTATGTTCGTGAAATTCTCCACTACAAACGGATTAAAGCAGACTGCGAGCACTGTAATAATATTATTTGGGCAGACTCCCCTACGGCAAATCAGAAAAAGCCAGTCTGCCTGGCTAAAAAAAGAATCATGAGGACAGATTTCAGGGACAAGCCATTTAAATGCCAGTATTATAAGGCGGAATAGGAGAGGGTATGATACATAGTTTTGATTCTGCAATAGCAGAAGAATATGGAATTTTGGAAGCAATTCTCCTTAATCACATTTACTACTGGATAGAAAAAAATCGGGCCAATGAACAGAATTTTCATGATGGCACATACTGGACATACAATAGCACGAAAGCTTTTAGCAGTTTATTTTCATATGCTTCAGAACGGCAGATAAAAGCGGCATTAATGAAGCTTCGGGAAAACGGAATACTAATTACTGGGAATTATAATGAGAACCCATATGATCGGACACTTTGGTATGCATTGAGCGAAAAGGGATTATGCATTGTACAGAATCGTACAATGGGAAGTACAGAACCGTACAATCAAGTGGCCGAAACGGGACAATCATTAAATAATACTAATAATATATATAATACTACAGATATAAAACCAGATATAAACCAAATAAATACTTTTTGCGAAAAGCCGGAAGAACCGGCTCTTACGCAGAACAAAGACGTGGATGATTTCGGATATGGCAATAAGAGTTTTGAAAAAGAGTTAGCAGTGGATGACTCTGAACCGGTGATAATTTCTTTGCCTTTGAACAATAAGACAAAGCACAATGTTTATCAAAAGGATATTGACTACTGGAAAGAATTATATCCTGCGATTGATGTTGAACAAGAATTAAAGAATATGCTTGGATGGTTAGACAGTAACCCAGCAAATCGAAAGACACCCAGGGGAATCAAACGTTTTATAAATGGCTGGTTGGCGAGGGCGCAAAATAAAGCACCGCGAGTCGTTACATGTGCACCTGGAGGGCAAAAAACAAGTAGGTGGGAGGATATGTTATGACCAAGCAAGAGTTTGGGGAAGTCATGGATATGCTTGCGGGGGCATATGGCGTAAAGTTTCCAAAGGCAGACCCAGAGGTAGCAAAATGTTGGTACGAATGCCTGAATGATTTACAGCCGGAATGGTTGATGCCAACTATTGTCCAATGGATACAAGAAAATCGTTTTCCGCCGACAATCGCAGAAATCCGGGATTTGTATCACAAGAAAAAAGGTGTGTCTAGGTGGCAGTAGGGAGGCAGGATGAAAGAATTTAAGTTCGTTATGTATCCGCCGAACAGTACGATTCCGATTGGGAATAGCTGTTACGCAGAATCTGAAAAAGATATTCCGAAGGATCTTTTCGTATCTCAACTGCTTAGCGTAGGTTGGAAAATTAAATCGGGTTCTATTACAGAGTTAGGTTCTTCGCATAAAGGAGTGGCTGATCAAAATAAACTGGCGGTGGAGGAATCGAAACGATGGCAGTAGAGCAGAAACTATTTGATCCAGATGAAATACGCAGGACAATCGGTATCATAAAGCCAGATAATAAATTGTTTGAGATTCGATGCTTGGAATCACAGGGAAAAGTACATACTGGTTATTTCCGGGACGCAGAAACACTCTTGAATCAGTTGTGCCGATTGAAATTGGTTACGGGTAATGTATACCTTTCGCTGAACAGCATTAAGCCTGAATGCTATTCAAGGGAGCAGCGAGACAGGTTCATCTCATCGACAAAGTTAGTGGGGACAAGTGATAACGATATCATGGGATATGATTGGCTGTTTATAGATATTGATCCCAAAAGAGCGGCAGGTGTCTCTAGTTCGGAGGAACAACTGAAGATAGCTAAAGATCGAGGCAATAAGGTGTATGCTTTCCTGCGAAATGTAGGGTTCAATGAACCAGTAACAGCCCTGAGCGGTAATGGAATACATCTTTTGTACAAGATTGGTCTGGCAAATACTGAGGAAAATAAAGAACTGGTTAAGAAGTGCCTGAAAGCCCTAGATATGTTTTTTAGTGACGATCAGGTAAAAATCGATACCGCAAACTTCAATCCTGCCCGAATATGTAAACTATATGGGACTATGGCTCGGAAAGGCAGTAATACTCCAGAAAATCCACATCGAATGAGTTATTTGATTTCCGCTGGGAGCAAAATTTCAACAGATAAGGCCTATCTTGAAAAGTTGGCTGCAATGTTGCCGGTGCCAGAAAAGCCTCAACGGTACAACGGATATAATCCACAAGAATTTGATCTTGAAGAATGGATGGCGAAATACGGACTCAGATACAGGACGACCAGTTATTCTGACGGGGTGAAATATATCCTGGAGCAGTGTCCATTTGACAGTAACCACAAAGGCAAAGACGCCTGTATTTTTCAGTCAAGGTCAGGAGCAATCGGATTTCACTGTTTCCACAATTCCTGCTCGAACAAGACCTGGAGAGATGTACGGATATTGTATGAGCCAGATGCCTATGAGAAAAAGCAGCAAGAATATGAGAGAAGAATTTATTCGCGCCAGCCAGTTCAGCAACAAGTAAAAGTGATTCAGCCCATAGATGGAAAACCAGTATTTTATACAGCAGAAGATATATTGAATTTGCCAGTACCGGATGAGAGGTTTATTAAAACAGGAATTAAAGATATTGACAGAAAACTGCGAGGACTAAAAAAAGATTTCGTCACTGTCATGTCAGGGCTACGGGCGGCGGGGAAAAGTTCAGTTATTTCTGAAATAGTTCTTGATGGTGTTGAGGACGGTAATAACATTGGTGTATTTTCCGGTGAACTAGCTCCCAAAAACTTCATGCGATGGATGAATTTACAAGCGGCTGGGAAAGGATATACAGAGCCTACTCAATTCGAAGATTATTACAATGTACAAAAAAAATATCAAGAGCAGATTGCGGAATGGCTAGGTACACATTTTTGGTTATATAACAATGAATATGGTTTTGATTTCCTCGCTGTGGCAGATCAGTTTAAACGAAAAATAGAAGAGGACAAGCTAGACTTGTTGATACTGGATAACCTAATGACCTTTGATATATCCGGTATGTCAGATAAGAAATTTGAGGCACAGACCAAATTTATTCAGACATTACAAAATGAAATTGCTAAACCGTACAATGTACATATACTGTTTGTGGCACATCCTCGTAAGGCTATGGGGTTCCTCCGGCTAGACGATATATCTGGTACAGCTGACTTGGGAAATGCTGTTGATAATGCCTTTATTGTGCATAGGGTGAATGCGGATTTTAGACGATTGACAAAGCAGATGTTTGGCTGGAAGGATGATAATCCAATCTATGACGCAACAAACGTTATTGAAATTGCAAAGGATCGTGATAATGGTACAATGGACTATTTTATTCCGTTATACTATGAACCCGAAACAAAACGGTTGAAAAATAGCCGATCTGAAAACAAAATTTATGGTTGGAATACAACCAACGATGGATTCCTAGAGGTTTCTCAGGAAGAGATTCCATTTGATTAATTGAGAAAAGGGCTAGATATAGTGAGGATAGTGTCGTGAAAAAGAGTGATTTGCTGGAATACCTTAAAAAATTCAATCGTGATAGGGAAGTGGTGGTCCTCGTAGTGGACGGTGAGGCCCGTAACCGCTACCCAGTCTTAGAAATAATGTGTGCCACAGATATGGGGGATCCAGTCATTGTCATTGATGTTGGATCGCCGGTTAATCTGGATACAGAAAATCTGGAGCACACGGATCTGACGGACCAGCTACAGCTCGATCTATAGAAAGGAGAAATAAGATGATTAGAGTAGGCGATACAGTGACTTGGAAAAGTCGATCTTACAGAAGAACTGGCAAGGTATTAGCAATCGTTCCTGCGGGACAAAATGTGGACAAGCTGGTGCCAGAGGACGAACCGATTAGCCATCGGAATTATACGACGGTAATGAAATGTGATCGGGCGTTGGTAGAAGTTATCGCAGGAGCCTATGGTGGGTTGAAACATTATTATGCACCGAGATTGTCGGTGCTAGAAAGACAGGAGGCAGAACAGTGAAAGCGACAGGAATTATTAGAAAAGTAGATGATCTCGGAAGAGTGGTAATCCCAAAAGAAATCCGGCGCACGATGGGGGTGACTGAGGGAACAGCATTGGAGATTTTCGTTGAGTCAGATGGCGGTGTGATCTTCAGGAAGTATATTCCAGAAAATAGCCTTATTGAACGAATAAAGGATATTGAGATGGTAACGAATGAGCTTTCGGAGGAATTGGGTGATAAGGGGATCGAAATCCAGAGATATATTCGCAGTTTGAAGGAACTTTGCAGCAATTCAGTGGAGGAGTAAACGTGAAGGCAGTATTAAAATATCCAGGGAGTAAGTGGAGTATCGCCCAATGGATCATAGGCTTTTTTCCGCCGCATCACAGCTACTTAGAACCGTTTTTTGGAAGCGGGGCGGTGTTATATAACAAACCTCGCAGCCACATTGAAACGGTGAATGACCTGGATGGAAATGTGGTCAACCTTTTCGAGTGGATTCGCCAGGACCCAGAGCGACTTGCACGTGAGATTTATTTAACCCCGTATGCAAGGCAGGTATACAATGCAGCTTTTGAGACAGAGCCAGTGGACAGTTTCGAGCGCGCTGTAAACTTTTACATTCGCCTTAACATGGGTTACGGCTTCCGAACCAATGGAGAGCGTGTAGGCTGGAAAAACGACGTACAGGGCCGGGAACGGGCTTATGCTTCCCAGGACTGGTGCAATCTACCAGGGAAAATTATGCAAGCAGCGGAACGCCTTAGAGGCGTACAGATTGAAAATATGCCAGCTGTGGAGTTGATACAACGTTTCAATCATCCCAATGTATTAATCTATGCCGATCCGCCTTATGTGCTGTCCGAACGGCACGGAAAGCAATACCGCTTCGAAATGGAAGATGATGCACAGGCCGATCTATTGGATGTGATCCTTGCACACAAGGGGCCGGTATTAATCAGTGGATACGACAACGATTTATACAATGACCGGTTGCACAGCTGGCACAGGGAAGAGACTGATTGCTATTCCCAAGTCTGCAGCAAAAAGCGAGAGGTCTTGTGGATGAATTTTGAACCAGAACGGCAAATCAGTATATCAGACATGCTGGCATATACTGATTAAAACACGGATTTAGGAGAACAAAATGAAGCTGTTGGTTGCGTGGTTAAAAAGAAACGGTAATTGTCGCTATTGGACAAATTCAAAGAAAGTTGAACAGGCGGCAATATCACTGGTATGCCTTCGAGGAGCGATTGAACGGATGGCGGCAGAAGATAAAATATCTTTTGATGAGGCGTGGGAAAAATATTTCAAAACAATTAATGGTGATTAAGCCAGGAAAGGAAAAACAATGGGATATTGTAACGCAAATTGCGAGTATTTAACCACCCGACACAACTGTAAAAAGTACAACAAAGGACTCACCTACAGCAAGTTCAGCAGCCGGAGCATATCAACTGGAACCGCCCATGAACGGTGCAGTGAATGCGATAAGGACCACTGGATTGCTGAATTGGAGGAGCGGATCAGTCATCGGTGGATTCCGGTGGATGAGCGGCTGCCAGACGGTGGTGTAGATGTCTTGGTATGCACGGGAAACGGCTGGATTTTAATTGCTTGGTATGGAACCAATAGACAGAGCTGGCACATAACTCCAACTGGGATTACTCATGATGATATTATTGCCTGGATGCCGCTGCCGGAACCGTACAGGAATGAGGAGAATACACCATGACAGATAGGAAATATTTGGCTATAAGTATTAAGCACTCTGCTGGGACCCGCTTCACCTTATGGGGATGGGAAAGGACTAAGGATGAGCAGAAGCGCTGTTTTTCTGGATATTTAGGCACTATGGACTATGACAAGTGCGAATTATATAGCCTTGATGATTTTCGGGAGCACTATGGACATGGTGTGATCAAGTGCGATAAGCCTGTAAAAATGACCATGGACTTGGTGAAAAAATGGGCGGAATATGATACCGTGCTTGTTAATTACGAGGAATACATAGCCTTTGTAAATTAGCAAAATCGTTATTTTGAAAACTAAGAAAGGAGCCGTTCCCCGGCCGGGAAAGTGTACACGGAACCTTTTAAGGCATGAAAATTTTAGTGGCGTGTGAGGAATCGCAGGCGGTAACAATAGAGTTGCGGAGGCTGGGCCATGAAGCCTATAGCTGCGATTTAGAGCCATGTTCTGGCGGACATCCGGAATGGCATTTGCAGCAAAATGTTTTACCGTTATTAAAACACAAGTGGGATATGATAATCGCTTTCCCACCATACACTCATTTAGCGGTATCAGGAGCGAGGTATTTTGACCAGAAACGGAGGGACGGTAGGCAGCAGCAAGGCATTGATTTCTTCATGCAGTTTGTTGCCGCGGATTGTGAAAGAATAGCAATAGAAAATCCTATTGGAATAATGTCAACCCGATATCGTAAGCCTGACCAGATAATACAGCCTTATCAGTTTGGACATGCGGAAAGAAAAAGTACCTGTCTATGGCTGAAAGGGCTGCCGAAGTTGCGACCAACGAAGATTGTTGAACCGGTATTACACATATGCGGCAACGGTGTAATTGACAGTAAATGGCATTACGACACGTATAATCTACCAAAGAAAGAACGGTCAAAAATGCGTAGCAAGACTTTTCCGGGTATTGCACAGGCTATGGCAGAGCAGTGGGCTGGGGATAATCGGGAAAATTAGCATTTCTGGGAGAACCAGGGAGAGAGGAGAATTGGCGTGAAGCTACTGATTGCGTGGTTACGAAAGGATGGCCGTTGCCGTTGCTGGACCAATGGGGACGAGGCCGAACATGCAGTGATTTCAGTAATAGTTTTCCGTGACGGTATTAAGCGAATAGCTGAAAAAGAAGGGATTTCTTTTAGTTCAGCGTATAAAAAGCTTTTGGCTGTAATGGAAAAAGTCAATGGATTAAATTTTAAAGATTCTAAGCAAAACTGAAATCATGTAAAAATTGTGTGGCATTGCACGGAAGGAGGCAGGAAGCTATGCCAAGAGCAAAGAAAGAGACTGAAAAGAAGTATGTCCGGCAGAATATCAGCATGGACCCGGAGCAGTTGAAGCGGGTCACTGCCTACTGCCAGAAGGAAGAACGGGCCATAAGCTGGGTAATCCGGCAGGCCCTAGAGGATTATTTGAACGGAAAAGTTGCGTAATGTTGTGTATCATTACACAACTAAACTGACATTTCCCTAGAGAACTGTAGGAAGGAATTACATACATGAACGTCAGAAGATTCATTGAAAAAGTAGATAAAAAGAAAAGAGAAATATTGAAACAGTCAAAATTAAGCAATGCTGAATTGCACATGTTTATGGCTGGTATGAATTCAGCAATGTCGGCGATAGAAGAAGGCGGAGGTGATTGCTGTGGCTGGATTCCAGTGGAGGAGCGGCTGCCAGGAACAGAGCGTGTTCTGATTACGAATGGAGAATTCGTAAAAGAAGGTTATCGCAGGCCAGATGGAGTTTGGAAATATGGAAGAAGAGATGACGAACTATTTTCCAGTCTGTCAAACAAACCTGTGATTGCTTGGATGCCATTGCCAGAACCGTATAATTCATAGAAAGAAGGTGACAGCGTGAACAACTATGCAGCGATTGGATATGCACTTTTGGCAGCGGACGAGATGGAGATGACCGTAGAACAGAAAGAACGATTGTGGCAGCTCATGTACTCGATTATGGATGAGGTAGGCGAGAGTAAGGCAGAAAAGCGGTTTAAGGGGGCGGTGGAAGGATGAAGATTAAATGGATGAGAAGCAATTACAAAAATATTGGCAGGCCTACACAGACGCATGGCGCTTGATAAAAAACCGAGATAGAGTACGAGAGACACATGTTGCCGAGATGGTAAAAAAGCATGATATTGGAGTTATGTATCGACTTTTTTGCCTAGTTGTTTGGCAAGAAATTAAACGAATAAATAATGGCGGGATTCCATTAGGAGATTCAAAATATCAGATTGCATTTACTGGTGCTTGGAGGATATTTAAAAAATATAGTGTCCCAGATGATACAGATGAATTTTGGATGGGGTTGATAAGGGAAATAAATATACTGGGGTTAGAGTACCAAAATAGCCAGTTTATTCGAAATCTATTGGTCCATGTGACACTAGAGGAAATAGAAAGAATCGAAAGGAATGAATATCATGAATAAGAAAGAAGTCAGTGAAATTAAGAAGCTCTTTACACCTGCAGGCTGTGCCATCACCAGAATCTGTGGATGTTACGTGGACGCAGAGAAGGAGAAGCGCACGGAGCTTAAGGAGGCCTTTTTCTCCCTGCCCGAGGAGGAAGCGTTTAAATATTTCAACATTTTCCGGGGAGCCATGACCGGCACCCTGGGCAAGAATCTGATCAACATGGAATTTCCCTTACATACCGAGGCGGAGGGGGGATCCCAGGAGTTTTTGCTGCGGCTGCGAGACAGCGAGTTGAAGGATAATGCCCTTCTGGAGGAATTTTACGACAAGATGATCGACAACTATGATTATGGCGAAAACTACTATATCATACTGATCCATTGCGCCTACGATATCCCGGCCAAGTCAACGGATGGAAATGAGATATTTGATGCCTCGGACTATGTGTACTCCTTTATTCAGTGCAGCGTCTGCCCGGTGAAGCTCTCCAAGCCCGGACTGAGCTATAAGCCGCCTACCAATACTATTGAAAATAGCACCAGAAATTGGATGGTCGGTTCACCGGATATGGGCTTTCTCTTCCCGGCCTTCAATGATCGGAACACGGACCTGCACAGTCTGCTGTATTACTCCAAGAACCCGGAAAAGTTGAACGTCCAACTGATCGACGAGGTGTTGGGCTGCACCATCCCCTTGTCCGCCAAGAGCCAGAAGGAGACCTTCCAGGCCATTGTGGAGGAGACCCTGGGCGAGAACTGCGACTTTGAGACTGTAAAAAATATTCACGAGAGTCTGAGCGAAATGCTGGAGGAACGCAAGGAGGACCCTGAGCCCCTGATCCTAGACAAGTATCAGGTGAAGCGCCTTTTGGAGAACAACGGCGCGGACCCGGAGAAATTGCGGGAGCTGGATACGATCTACCCTATAGACAAGGATGGCCGGGAGGCCAGCTTTGTGGCTTCCAATATGGTCAATGCTCGTATTTTTGAGATCAAGACCCCGGATGTGAGCATAAAGGTGGCCCCGGACAAGACCTATCTGGTACAGACCAAGATGGTGGAGGGCCATTCATGTATCGTTATCGAGGTCAACGAGCATGTAGAGATCAACGGAATTACTGTTAAACCAATCTGAATAAGAGATTTTCTGGGATAATAAAAGCCGGGTGAAAACCCGGCAATAAAAAACGATTGGAACCGAACATATGTGCGAAATAACAATAAAGCGGCGGACACCCGCCAAGATGATTCCGCCGCTAACATGATACGTCTGAGTATATTATACCGACTCAGACGAAGAAAATCAACAGGAAATAAATACCAAATTTGGGGAGGGTATAGTATGCAGACAGCAATTAATACAGATATTTTCGTTATGGATGTTCTCGAAACATTAATGACGCAGATGGACCAGTGGACTGAACATGAACGCCTTCAGCAAGTAAAGACTGTATTGTATATGCATTTGATGAATAAAACGATTTTGGCAGATCCGCAAAATGATCGTCAGTTACCCGCAGAATGGGTGGATGACACTCCACAAGTTATTGAAATGTTTCTGAGATGCTTGCGGCTTGAAAAGAGAACAGAAAGCACGATTAAAAATTATCGAGGAGAATTGAGAGGACTATTCAACTATTTGAATAAGAATTATGCTGATGTAACAACAAACGATATCAGGGGCTATTTGGCCTGGAGGGAGGTAGTAAAGCATAACTGTGATAATACGCTTAATAATAAAATACATGTGTTTCAGAGTTTCTATAAATGGGTTATGGATGAGGATGTGATAGAGGATGGTGGAATCCTTCAACGAAAACCTAAAAAGAATCCGATGAGTAAAGTCCATAAAATAAAAATTGAAAAGAAAGTAAAGACCGTGTTATCTGATGAGCAGGTAGAAATTATTCGCTGTGGTTGTCAGCGGATTCGGGACCGTGCTATTGTTGAAATTTTAGTTGCAACAGGAATGCGAGTATCGGAATTGGTAGGTCTCAACATAGAGGATATCGACATTAATCGCAAACGTTGTATTATATATGGTAAGGGACGTAAAGAACGTCCAGCGTTTTTTACACCACGTGCGATTGTACATATACAAGAATACCTTGAATGGCGAATGAACAAAGGGGACAGCTGTCCGGCGCTATTTATTAATTTCCGTCGAACAAGAGGACAATATACCCGCATGCTTACAGATAGTGTAAGAAACATGCTTAATACTATTGTGGCAAATGAACCTCGACTTGCTGGTTTGAATTTGTATCCCCATATGTTCCGTCGGTATCTTGCAACATATATGGCAAGGCATGGTGCTCCATTAAAGGATATCAAGGCCGTACTGGGGCATGAAAATGTCAATACAACATTAGAGTGCTATATTGTTGAAGATGTAGATGATACTCAAGCCGCGCATGAACGTTATGCGGCATAGTTTTAGAACGTTCAAAAATTCTGGCCCCCTGCATAAGAATTTTAATCCCCCCGGGGAACGGAAATTGAGCTAAAAATATTGAAAATAGAAAGCCGGAAAATTTCTGGTAATTGGGGATTTAAGGGAAGTGAAAAGCTGATTTTGGATTTTGGTCAAATAGCTGCCACTCTCTAATAAGAGTAAATGAAACAAACATCCTTGAATAGGATGTCTGATGTATTGTTATTGATCACGGTGCGGCAAGTTAAGGCATTTTAATGTGTCAAATGAAAAACTGTCCATCAGCATAACAAAACGGCTTAAAATGCCTTTTAAGCGCTTGTAATCATACTATCATATTGTTGATGGACTTGCAATACATACTTACGATTTGATGGCGTTTGGGCCGTCGTCATCCGGCGGCCCGCGTTGTGAATGTTGCATGCATATCTACCCCCTGTATTGATATTTTACGCGTGGGGATCCGCAACCCGTCCGCATCCTGCCCTGCGGCTGATAGGGCCTTGATCTCCCCATATGCGGGATGTTATCGCACAACCGTTAAGCGCCGGATTACGTCACCGGGGCGTTGCTGGTTTACGGGGATCCGGCTTGCGTAGGACGGTAGGCAGGTACGGGACCATTGCAAGCACTTAATCCACCTGCAGGCGTTGCACCTGCTAGACGGCTTAGAACCGTGGTGAATGCCGTTTCGGAGAAAACAGGCACATAATGTAGGGAGCAACGGCTTAAATTATCTTGCTTGTTTTTGTGGTTGCGTCATTACAAAAATATCCTTTTACATAATGACACCCGCTCAATTTCTTAAGCCTCCTTGCGTCTTTCAGGTCATAATCGGCCCCTGACTGCTCCATCAGAAATGCAACCAGTTCCACAAAATCGCCTATTGGCATCTCAATCCATCCTTCATTAAGTTTTTCGATACAGGATATGTGGAGGAGTTTTTTTCCTCCGGTCTGAAGGCCGAGACTATTATAGTAGTTGATGTAGATATCCTGACGACCTGAAAGACCCGCAGAAATCCGAAGCGCATAGCGTCTATCGCGTTTCTGTGACTGCTGATATTCCTTGATCCTAACCCTGATATGTCTATCAGAAAGTAAGAACAGGATAATGTCTTTTACGAACGGAGCCGGGCCGGACAACATGTCCACGTCAATAGTGTTATCATAATTGTTGATAACGATTGCTCCATAGCCCTTTTCGTTATAATGTCCAGTCAGTGATGAAGCAAGGTTAAGTGATTTGTAACGAAACGGCTTGACAATTCTTCCCTGATCTTTATAGGTTTTCATTTTCTTCTTTCTTCCCTTTTCCCTGGGAGCCAGGAAATAAAAAGCCGCCCGGGAATCGAACCCGGGTAAATCCTGACGGCCTGAATTATGCGGTTTCCTGCGCCTGCTGCCTGCGGGCGTGCTCTGCTTGCCAAAACGCTTCCATGGCATCAGAAACGCGCTGCTCATGTTCTTCTAGTTTGGTATCATCGGATGCGGCTAGAACACGAAACCAAAAGCCTACACCGTATTTGTAGTACATGCATTTGTAGGATTTTTTGCGCTTCATGTAGCGCTCAAATGCTGTCATTTTACGGCTGGCATCCGGATCAAGGTAAAAATCAAAAGTAACGATCAGGCCGGAAACGTAAAAGCCATCGTTAAAATAATAGGGGTTACCCCATTTCGCGGGGCGGTATGTAATTCCGTTGTCCGTCAACCATTTTTCGATCTGTTTCATATTGTGTACTTTCTCGCCTGCCATCTTCAGCGTAACGGGGCGAATCGTTACGGACGCTCCAGTGGTGGGAGCGTTTCGGCTTTTATGCGGCTATCGTTCCAAATGTCGCAAATTTATATAAAAATATGCAAAGTTCCCGAAAAGTTGTACATCTAAAAGTAGCCCGTTCTTTTTCGTTGTGTTGTCTAATTTCTAACCTGCCGGAATGCTCCAAGTTAATCAAATAAAGCCCGTTAAAAATGCGAGTTGTTTCTTCCTGGCTGTCCATTAGTCCGCGGGCGGTAGCCGCCCATTTCTGCGCTACCTCGTCAAAAATCCCGTACGCATATTCGATAAATAAATAGGTATTGCCACCCTCCAAAATCTCATACGTGCGGCCGTCCACTTCGTATTCTTCGTAGTGTTTAAGTATGGACTCAACTTCTTTCCTGTTTACATAGGGGCTTTTTACTGTAACTCTGATAGAGGTACTGTATCCGCAATCTTTCACGGATACGGAAAAATCTTTCACGTTGTAACCTGCTTCCTTCAGTTCCTTCTTGATCGCTACGTTCAGTTCTTTATTTGTCATCATATTTTTTTACCCTTTCCTGTGGCTTGTCTCATCAGTGGAGAGGTTGCCGCCCTGCTCCAGACGCCCCACTGGGCGTTTCGACTAATATTTAATTGTTACAGATTCATCTTCGCTTTCCAGTTCCGCCAGCCTTTTCCCAAGGATTACAAGCATAAAGCCGTTGCTTCTAAAATCTTTTATAAGGCTTTCAAAGTGTTTTTTGTCTCCGGCAATGATTTCAAATTTTCTCATGGTTTTTTTCTCCTCTCGTTTTGGCGGCTACTGTTCACGTTCTCGGCTGATTTATGCGACCGCCGGTGCGTTACTGTTTCGCCTGTTTTGTAAGTGTTTTTCAATCCCCCGTATAGACCGGGAGAAATGCGAAATTCAAGATCAAAAATCTAAATTGTCCCGCGATCCAATTATTCTAATTCTGCGAGGGAAATTAGATATTCTTTATCTTCCCGAGTTAACACAGGGAAAGAAAAATAAAGGGATGAGCCGCGATACTCATGAGTGATTTTCCCGCCATTGCGAATTGTTAACGTCGGCAGGCCGTCATAGCCTTCGGTTGCCGTTATTCCGGGGGCTATGGAAATATAGCGCCCTCGCCTCGTGATGTTGTCGTAATTAACCATATTGCCTCACTTTCTCCCAGATTTCTGGGTTTCAATGTATTATTCTTTCCTCCGCTCTGCGACTTCCTCCGGGGTTGCGACCGGATACCCGCATTAGAGGGGCGGCAGCGCCGCCTACATCATTAAGTTATGTTCGGTATCGTCTGCGGGCTCCGTGTGTCCGTCCGGGTACTCACGGTATACAACGCCGTTTTCCTCAACCACAAAATATACAAGTTCTCCAGTTGCTCTGTTTACTACGGCTATGTCTCTCATGCTTTTTCCTTTTCGGCCCTCGTGACCTCCGGGGCGGGTGATGGTTTCTGATTATTCCGCGCTGGCTGTTGTGGCGTTGTCAAGATATGCAATCACTCTTGCATCGGCTATGATAATCTCGCCTTCGTCGTTTCCATACTCTGCGCGGTTGCCGCCGATAATTACGGGGGCGCCGATATAATTAGCATTTCTAATTGCTCTCTCTAATTTCTCCTCCATTTCCTCCGGATCATCCCAGCCGGTCATGATCTGGGTGTTATATGCACAGGTTCCGGGCAGCTCCTGCGGTTCGTCCGTTTCGTAGGTGGAGCAATCATATTCGTAATTCCAGTCGTAGGAGTTCCGGCAGTAATCACCGATCTGGTAATTCTCATCATCGGATAGATGGCGTATGCCGATCCAACTATACCCGCTGGACTCGATTGCCTCAATAATATCTATCATCATTTTTGGCTCCTTTTTGGTGGTTTCTGTTGTTTTGTTATGTCTATAATATACACCAAAAATAATGTAAACTCAAGACATAAAATACACCAAAAATAAAGCATACATTAAATAAAAACATTGTGCATTATTTATAATGTAATACGCTTGTAAATGCTTTTGAAATAATGTATAATAGTAGAGAGTGCAAACAGGAGGTGCGAAAGTGTTTGTCTATAAAATAGATGTATTGGAGACGTTAAAAGAGAGTGGATATACTACAACAAGATTGCGAAAAGAAAAGCTGTTGGGCGAGAATGCAATACAGTCTTTGCGCAAAAAAGAAATGGTGGGAATCATAGCGCTAGAAAAGATCTGCTCATTGCTGGATATGCAGCCAGGAAACATTATAAAATATGTAGAGGATGTGAACAAATAAAACATTAAATATAATGTACTGCGTGATTGACAATGCATTATAAAAGGTGTATAATTGAGGTATCAACAGAGAGGAGATACCAAAGATGGCAAGGGCAGATAAAATGTATCAAAAAGTCATGGCTGGGAAATCTGATAATAACATCGACTTTGAGGATTTCCGGCACATGATAACGTGCCTGGGATTCCGGGAACGGATCCGGGGCGATCATCATTTCTTCACCCGGGACTGTATCCCAGAGAGAATCAACATTCAGCCCGCCGGGAACAAGGCAAAACCTTACCAAGTACGGCAGGTAAGAGAGATAATAATTAAACATAGTCTGGAGGTGTAAAGATGGCAGATTATAAATACCAGATGATTATTACATGGAGTGATATAGACGGGGCGTATATCGTAGACGTCCCGGAGCTGCCCGGTTGCATGGCCGATGGGAAAACCATAGCGGAGGCTGTGGAAAATGCAAAAGTAATTATCGCGGAGTGGATCGAGTATGCAAAAGAGGATGGCATCCCGATCCCGGAACCCAAAAGTGTAAAAACTGCATGATCTGTATTTTTAGGGCCGGCTGCGCTGGCCCTTTTAAGGTGGTGAGGGATTGAGAACACAAAGGAATTGTAAACATTGTGGGAAAATATACTATGGTGACGTGGACAGTCTGTACTGTCCAGAATGTGCCAAGGTGGCAAGAAAAAGTAATGTTATTCGTGATCGTGTGTGTATAGACTGCGGCGCAACATTCCCGGGCGGTCCACGGGCGCGGAGGTGTCCATCGTGCCGCCATGCGGCAACGCTGGAAGCCGGAAGAAAATATAGACAGCGGGGCGCACAACGTCCATTGGGGAGTGTAGATATATGCCCGGTATGTGGGCAAGAATACACCGTTGTTTCTGGCCGTCAAAAATACTGTTCCGAGGATTGCCAGCGCACCGCTGTCCTAGAGTGGCAGCGGGAGCGAAAAAAGGAGTATAATGCAGATCAGCGAGTAGTGCAGGCGCGGAAAAGCCGGAGGGCAGAGCGTCAAAAGGTTTGCGCGTACTGCCTGCGGCCATTCTGGGAAAGTTCGTCGACGAATTTGTGTTCCAATTATTGCCGATCCCAGCAAAAACAAATACAGTGGTGCGAATCTGAAGCCAGACAGGGGCATAATGTTGACTTGCAGAAATACTATAATGCCCGGGATGAGTACCGGGAGAAAATAAAAAATACCCCATTGACAGATCATGATTAATCTGATATGGTATTTATCAGTTGAACATTGTCAGATAATTTAATATTAAGGCCGTATATAGCCACGTTAATATATACATTTGGTGGATAGGGATATGTAATTATATTATATATTACTCTACCGTCCTGGTAGCTCTCGGAGCCGTGACCCGTTGCATAACGTACATGCAGCAGGTGACGGCTTTTTTATTTGCCTGTAAATCGATTTTGGGAGTTCAGACGAGTAATTTCCTCGTTGATGGCGTTGGAAGGGCAGGAAACGGCCAAATTTTGCGTTACAAGGGTATTTGTGAGTTAATTGTGATAGAACGACTAGAGCAGTAGTCGATAATGGCGGATCATACGGCCCACTGGGGCCTGGAAGGGAGATGGAAGATCATGGCGAAATCAGATGATTATACTGTGGACAGTTTTGTTATAGAGCTAGATACAGATGACAGAGAGGAATCAGAGAGAGAGTATATAGAGCATATAACATCTACGATCATGACTATTGCCAATGACTTTATTCTCCGTCACCCTAATATTAATATATGCTCTTCCCAAGGTATTACAGAGCTGTTTAAGGATATAGCACGTAAGTATAAGACTGATATAGATAATATACGAGAACTTAATATACTCTGGGATATATATACGATCATCTGTTGTACCTGTAGAATTAAGCCTACTATGTTACGCTTTGCGATAATGATAAGGGTTAATAGAGATACTCTACAGAGTTGGGTTAAGGGGGAAAATGCTGGGCGGGTTGCCTCTGGACATTCCGTCTCGGCGCAAAAATGGAAGAACGAATGTGAATCAACTCTGTACGATGAGGTCATCCAGACCGGTAACATCGGCTGCATGTTTGCCTTAAAAGCCAACTACGGATACCGGGATAACATCCAGATCATTCAATCAGATGAGCGTGCAGGCCTGCCGGTGTACAGCCGTGAGGAGATAGCAGCCAGGGCGGGAACCGTGGCCCAGCTCCCGGATAATGTGGGGGATTTGCCGGATTAGTGAATCAATATTGTCTGATAATTCGGTCTAATTGTGCCAATATAGACACTATGCCTCTGCATGTGTGCACAATGTATGGTTTCTACCTCTGAATTTATGCATAATGCCATACCAACTATGCGTAAAATTAGCATTTAACGAATAGTTGAATGCGGGCTGACTGTAGAATCGGAGGAAATGGTCGATATGACTAATTTTTGGAGTTTTTCTTGTACATATTGCCGAGGCGAAAAACAAGGCTGCGGACTCCCCCGGTGGGGGTCTGGTGGAAGGGCTCCAGGGCGCTAGTTACCCCCTTCAGTTCCGAAAAAAATAAAAAAGGGTTCCAGATAATCTGGTAGTAAGGTGGTTACATGAATTTAGTCCAGTACATAGCTTTTCGTTTAGATGAGGCTATAGAGATGTTGATGAACTCTGGAAAGAGTAAAGACGAATGCGCTTGCTATCTGTTGGATTTCAAAAGGCAACTTTTTAAGCCAGAGGAAGTGATAGTGGATAGTGAGGAAATGCGTTCATTACCCGAAATAATTTAAAAAACATAAAAAGGCATATATCCGGGAGCGAAGGAACAGGGGTAATCAGATAAGTTGGCATAAGAGAGGGATTCTGAAAAAATTTCAAAAAATAAAAAGGAATTAATTATGCGACAAGCTTTAAAAGCGATTGGCTGGTATCTGATTCTTGTAATTATTTGGCAACTATTGGAATTGATTTTCTACAAGGAAATACAGCCCAGAATAGTAGACGATATAATGGGTGTTTTGTTCTTTCAATTCATCTACCAGGCAATGGGAGAATAATGGGAGGTGCCTTATGTGTGGCAACTGTAAATATTACGAATACATAGACGGTGAGTGGTTTTGCAATAACGAAGAGAGCGAATATTACGGTCTGGAAACAGACTATAAGGATAGATGTGTGGACTATGAAGTAAGGGCTGGGAGGGAAGAGCAGTGGTGACTATGAGAGAATTTGCTCGGACACTTAATGGCCGAGAATATGATTGCTATATGTTTACTAAGCAGGAAATTCAACTGGCAAAAGATAATGGGTGGATCATTGTAACTGGCGCTTCTGATGACCTGATGGAGTTTGAGGGGGCCATGTATGATGAGGGTGGTTGTTTTGACGGTGGAAAAGTCTTTTTCTCCAAAGAAGAGGTCTGGAATGGCGAAGATGATATGTCGGCTTTTCCAAACTGCATTGAAGCTGTCTGGTGTGGTAGAGAAATATTGGACGAGAATGGTAATGTAATTCCATGGACATACAAGACTGATATTCCTCATGAGACATTCGTGGTTTACGAGGATGGAAATCCGTATTGCCGGGGAATCGTATTCTCTGTGGAAAATTTGAGGTGATAGTATGACAAGGGTGGAGATTTTAGATGTTAAAGAAATGACTTTACAAATGGCGGCATGTAAACTTCGAAATGAGTTGGTGAAAAAGGGCGACTGGTATGATGGTTTTGTAGCAAGCATTGGCAGCTCATTGCGGGAAAGTGGCGTATATGAGCCAGATGTAGAGGATATGGCAAGACGCGTGCTAAACAGGATTATCGGACTGGAGGAGCAGGATGGAGATAATTAGATATTATGTTACATTCTGCGACTTAAGTATTGTAGCCTTTATGGTTTGGTATGCATTTTATATTGCGGCCAGCAAAGTGGAGTGAAATACAAGCTTGGGAGCAACGCTTTTCCTGATTGCAAATGTTTTGCTGATATGGAGGTAGAGACGAAATGTGGCTTATATGGTTACTTGCTTTTGCGGCGTTATTCATTATTGGAGTGGTTGTTTTCTGGATTTTTAGTAAAATCTGGATTTCAATAAAACGGGATGAACTGAAATTCCAAAAAGAAATAAAAGAAGTGGAGGAAAAGGTAAATGCGTAAAGGTGTAATCTGTTTATTGATTGGTATTGTGGCACTTGCAGGGGCTACATACGCAGTCAAGTCAATCAAGCATGTTGGACAAGGCGAGGTTGGTGTTGTTTGGACAGCACGAAGCGGAGTCAAAGAAACCACGTTAGAGCCGGGGTGGCATTTCGTGGGGCCGCTGGCAAGGGTGAAAAATTATCCAGTTTCCCAGCAGCAGATTGTGTTCAGCAATAACCCTGAGGATTATGGGGAAAAGGAGCACGCAGACTGGCATATCGACGCGCCGGCCGATGGAGGCATGGTTAAGTTGAACATGACGGTCAACTATAACTTCCTCAACGAGAAGGTAACCGCATTGTACGCCAGATTCAACGGAATGGATGGGGAATCCATTGTTGAGAGCATGGTACAAAATTCCATCATTGCTTACGTGAAGGAGGTTACGCCGCAATTCTCAGTTATGGATATTTACTCCGATAAGAGAGCTGAGGTGGCAACGGCGATTACTGACTATCTGAATGGAAAACTGCGAAATGAGTACGGCATTAATATTTCTAGCGCACTGATCATAGATGTGCAGCTTGATGACGCGCTGTATGCAAAGATTCAGGCGAAGGAGCAAGCGAAGCAAGACGCGGAAAAGGCGGAACTGGATAAAAAAACGGCTATTGCGGTCGCTGAAAAAGAACAGGAAATCGCCCGACGAACAGCTGAGAAAGAAAAAGAAGTTGCGTTAATTCAGGCGGAGCAGGAGAAGCAAAAGGCAGAGATTCAGGCCGAACAGAAAAAGATCCAGGCGGAAGGTGAGGCCCAGGCCATTAAAATTAAAGCAGAGGCCCAGGCAGAAGCAAATCAGCAAATTGCTAATTCCCTTACGCCAGAGCTACTGGAAAAGACTAAATATGACAAATGGAATGGCGAAGTGCCAAAAGTGCAGGGGACAGGAGCAACCATTGTTGATATAACTGAATAACAGGGGCGGTTGAATGATTGTTTGGACAATATGTTTATGGCTGTTCGGAGTCATAGTGGCGCTATTTTTATTAGGAGTAGCATTATTGATTCTGGCACTAATAATTTTTGGAATATCGTATGTTTATGCAAAAGTAAGATCAAAAGAAAATTGGGTAACAAAAATCATGGATGAGTAGATAACGGGATTTGGAGGTATATACCGAGAATGATTTTTACCTATTTTGGGATTATCCTGTTCCTAATATGGGAGCCGGTTAAATTCATAAAGGAAAGTCCTGTAAAGCAGGCAATAAGGCCGAATCAAGCTGATAAGCATGGGATTCCTTATGCTTGTGAGCGGTCGAGGCATCCTAAGTAGCTTTAGCCCAGATATGACGAGATATTGCGGATAATTATCTTGATTGAATCCCAACAAAGAAACAATATTTGGTTATATAAAGGGCCAATGGCAGTGAAAGAATGTCGGTAAAACTGCTGAAATATCCGTCGAGCATAAAAAATTAAAATTTATACCGAGTCCGATGATTGTTCGGCCAGAAATGGTCGGACTCTGGAGAGATACCCAAGTCAGGCAAGGGGACCGGATGCTAACCGGTTAGGCTGTAAAAGGCGCATGGGTTCAAATCCCATTCTCTCCGTTATGCAGATGTACCCAAGCGGTCATAAGGGCGTGGTCTTGAAAACCATTGTGGCATTTGCTCCGGGGGTTCAAATCCCTCCATCTGCGTTTCCGTATATGTGGCAGTATGCGGTAGTGTGTTTTATCGTATGCCCTTTCCACCTCATAGCCGATAGGCTGTCAAGGCGGCTTACGACCGCCGTGAGGTTTTCTGCGAATAGCCCTGACGGCGTAAGGCATAAGCGATAACATGTCAATGTCGCGGTTGCTGATGGAGGCTCATCACCTCTGGTTCGCTTTGGAATGTAAGCCCATGCAAGTTGTCAACCGTATGGCAATTTCAAGTATTCTCTCAATGCTACGGATGAGCCGCAACTAGCCGTAGAAAAACTTATCTATAAGACATTCAATCATCAAGACCCGGTAATGTGCGGGAAGTCCGGTGAGAATTGATTGGAAAAGTGATAGTATTCCAGAGTATTTTATCAGATGATAAACGGACGTGTCTGAGGAGTTTCAAGGAATGCAAACCGCAGTTGCAGACCTGCGGTATATAAATTAAATGGGACGCCGTTGCTCCGAGGCACCTTCGCAATATCGGAGCTTACAGAAAGTAGCTCAATTTGGCAGAGCGCTCGGTTTGGGTCCGAGAGGTTGCCGGTTCAAATCCGGTCTTTCTGATTGCCTCTGTATTGAAGAACAATGTACTGGAGAGGCAAAGCATATGCAGATCAGTGATGGATCTGCCTACCAGAAGTAGCTTAGTGGCAAAGCAGCGATGCGCATCATAAAACAGGGAAAGCAAGATCCAGGTTCAATTCCTGGCTTCTGGATAATGTCAGGTCGCTCCTGGCTGAACTGAGAGTGAGCACAACGCCTCAGAGAGATCGACAATGCCCACTGAAAACTGTTTGTAGAAAGTTCAAGCCTATGCCATTCGGTATGCTCGGAAATCTGTAAAGTCATATGCGGTCGCGGCATATGCGCAAACTGATAATAAAGTGGGCCGTGTTTTGGACCGTTGGCGCAGTTGGTTAGCGCGTCCGGCTCATAACCGGAAAGGCTGGGGTTCAAGTCCCTGACGGTCCATTTGTACAGCCCTTATGGCGGAATTGGCATACGCACACGGTTTAGGTCCGTGGTTTTCTGGGTTCGAGTCCCAGTAAGGGTATTGGGAATGTGTAAAGAATCAATGCATGGCATTATCGCGCGTAGGACCATGCCCACAGATTTACAATGGTCTGATTCTGAAAGTGGAAAAAATAGCATCGCCAGACCTCCCAAAGATTGGGCTATCGCCAAATGGTAAGGCGCAGGACTTTGACTCCTGTATTCCGGGTTCAAATCCCGGTAGCCCAGTTTACCCGACAAAGACTTTCCTATCTTTTTGATTTTGATGAGGAAGGTGATATTGTGAATAGTTTTATTAGCTGGATAGGCGGTAAAAAGCTGCTACGCAAAGCGATTTTGGAACAGTTCCCAGAACAGGGCACATTTGACCGATATATTGAGGTATTCGGCGGTGCGGGCTGGATATTATTTTCAAAAGAATCGCATGCGAAGATGGAGGTTTACAACGATGTTAATAATGAGCTAGTTAATTTGTTTAGGGTGGTCAAATATCATCCAGAGGCATTACAAAAGGAGCTGGATTGGATATTGATGTCAAGGGAGGAATTCTTTAAAGCAATTCAGCCAGCGAGAGGACTTACTGATATTCAACGTGCAGCACGCTTTTTTATTGCAATCAAGGAGAGTTTTGGGACAGATTGTCACTCTTTTGGTGTGCGTCCTAAAAATATGCAGAATGCAATTATATTTCTTCGGCGGGCTTCTGATCGTCTCCGTAACGTGGTAATCGAAAACGTTGATTTTGAGAGATTGATAAAGACATATGATCGACCAACGTCGCTTTTTTATTTGGATCCACCATACTACGGTGCGGAAAACTATTATGTGGGAGGCTTTAATGCACACACACGGTTACGAGATATCCTTGGGCAGATCCATGGTAGCTTTGTTTTATCATACAATGACTGTGTGGAGATCCGAAAGCTGTATAAGGATTTTGAAATTATTGAATTACAGAGGGCCCACAATTTGACAGCTGTAGGTGGTGGCGGAAAAAAATATAAGGAATTAATCATCAAAAACTTCTAGGTAAAATAGTGATTTAGGCGATCTTTCAACTGATCTTTCCAATATCGGCACAAGATTAGCTACAGCAATAATTGATCTCAATCCTCTCAAGTCGAATTACGTTAACCACATAAGCTCAAATGTTCTAAATAGGGTCAACATCGTACTTTGGGACTCGAACACAGCAGACACACCATTTAAGGCCGGAAATACCAACCGTGGTAATGGATTTTGCATTACATACAGTTCCGGTGAGCCTTATCTATGCCAGCTTGCTATGGCTGTTGGAGACTCACGCCTATTCACTAGAAATGGCAGTCCGGACGGCTGGAGTGGTTGGACAACCATAGGATAGCCAGCAGAATGATCAATTACTCAATTACCGCTGTGGGAATATAAATATCTACATTCTGACCAGCTTCAATTTTACTATCAGCCCGGATATTATTATCAAAGACAGTCATTGCAGTAGTTCCTTGTATCATAACGTAAGTGAGCAACCTTTTATTTGATGTGCCAATTATGGTACCTGCGGAGATTGTTTTTTTAGCTTTTATCGCAATTTCGACTCGTCCAAAAGCTTTTGAGCCACCAAACATATTGCCCCATCCGAGAGATTCACAATATTCTGGGTTTAATGTAATTATGACTCCAGCCTGTCCATTTGCTAAATCACTATTTTAATGAAGAACAAAAATTGTAACTCGTAAACAAGACCCGATTTATTGGGCCTTATTTTTATGCATATAAAGGAGTAAAAAAACATGAGTAATTACGAAAAAGCCAGATTGGCAAATGGAAGTGTGTATGAGATCGTCGCGGGCGGTCTCAGAGAGAACGCGGATAAGACAAAACTAACTCTTATTACACGCTGTGGTAATCGAACGCTTTCCGAAGTGGAAGCAGAAACTGATGTGGTAGATAATGTTGCCATGATCACCATTTTGGATGGTGCGGGCGACGAATACGACATTAAGAAGGGATACCGCTATCAGATTGGTTGCAAGAAGCAGAAAGGATATGTGGTTGGCCGGGAATCGGTTGATACTGGAGCAACTGACGTCGATGGTAATCCGATTATGGAATACCGAGATGTGACGGACGCGGTATATATTATCGAACTGTCAGTTGGTGATGTCCGAGCTGAACTTAATGAGGCCAAGGCACAGATTTCTGAATTAAACGCAACTGTTGATGCATTAGTAGTAGCAAGTTTGGAGGTGTAAGTAATGTTTGAAAGGCTAAAAAGATTATATGTTACTGGAAAACTGACAGTCATCGGTTTGGCGAATGCCGTTATCAAAGGATGGATTACCGAGGCGCAGAAGCAGGAGATTCTTGCCGCGAAATAATTTCTGGAGGTATCGGGATGAATGAGACGGACATTGCGGTGAAATTTGAGAACCATGATCAGCAGATAAAATCACTGAAGCACCGGATGGAGGAGCAAGAGGAACAGAGCAAAACCATTCAAGAGCTGGTGTTGTCGGTGAAGGAGTTGGCCTTGAATATGCAGACCATGATTGAGGTCCAAGGAAAGCAAGGGGACAGGCTGGCAAAATTGGAGGCGGCACCAGCAGAGCAGTGGAGCAGCATGAAACGAACCATCTTTAACACAATGGTGGGGCAATGGCTGGTGCACTTGCTACCGGCTTAATTTATATCATGGCTCAATACATAAAGTGAGGTGAGATAAGATGAAGGAAAAATTTGCAAAATTAATTGATGTGAAAAGCCTAATGACACTGGCGTTGACGGGGGGCTTTATTGGGCTTACCTGTACCGGTGAGATTTCGGGAGAGCAGTTTCTGACAATTTTCACAATGATTGTTGGATTCTATTTTGGCACGCAGTCGCAGAAAACAGGAACTGGAAAATAGAAAGGCGGTGATCCGGCTATCTTCCGGTGGCAGGGTTAGAGCCACACGAAACTTATTGTTGGAATTTAAAAGGAGATCAGACATGAAAGAAATTAATAAGGAAGAGAAACTGCACAGGAATTGCGATCCGCACGACGCGGAACATTGCGACATTAATGATCATAGCAATCTGGAACCGGTGGTAGATGATTGCGGGCACTATGTTAAGAGTGGGCCAGGCTATCAGCAGGACATTGATAGCCAGTACGGACCTGCTACAGGGATCCCATCCCCTGGAAATGCCAGTGGCCCAAAACATGACGATGATCAGGACCCAGGACACGGCCCTGGTGTAACCGAATAATCGATTGTCCTTTGGCCCTGGGGAATCCTAGGGCCCTATTAGATTGGAGGAATATACATTATGAGAGACATTACATTATGCCATCCCCGCCTGCAGCAGCTGGCGGCCAAGTGGATCCAGGACTGTGCAGCCCAAGGGATCATCGTGGGAATCGGTGAGACCCTGCGGACGGTTGAGGAGCAGGAAGCACTCTATGCTCAGGGCCGTACCAAGCCCGGCCAGATCGTCACCAACGCCCGAGGCACATCCTACCGTTCCCAGCACCAGTGGGGCATTGCCTTTGACTTTTTTCTGATGATGGACGTGGACGGCGACGGCAAAACCAGTGAC